>Ga0182030_10000010_pt1 | contig 261522 bp, 198 predicted proteins | sample 812S3MmetaG_FD_121299 | JGI IMG/M metagenome (GOLD analysis project Ga0182030, IMG submission 121299) | Permafrost microbial communities from Stordalen Mire, Sweden - 812S3M metaG (Illumina Assembly) | ecosystem: Environmental > Terrestrial > Soil > Wetlands > Permafrost | place: Sweden...
CTACTACTACTGGAAAACGGAACACCAGGGGAAACTATTCTGACAAACCGCCGTATACGGACCCGTACGTACGGTGGTGTGAGGGGACGGCGCAGGAACTAATCCTGCGCCTCCTACTCGATCTATATGAAAAAAGTAATGTTCGACACAAATGTCTTTAAGAAGGTCAGTGATCCGCAGCAGGACGATCCTTCTTTTTCTGTTTATCAGAAGATCAAATCCTGCATTACGACTGGGGAAATTGAGGCATTCATCTCTGAAACCATATTTACCCTCGAGGGGATCAAACGGAAAGAACGAAAAAAGACGGTCGGCGCGGTGCGGGGAAAGATAAATTTTAATGAATCTATTGATGGTAGCACGGTTACCGAGGGTGTGACCATTGGACCCAAAAGGGGCAATGATTTCGGAGATAATGAGCAGCTGCGGCAACATTTTGTAAAGGCAAGGGCGGCGGGATTTAAAATTGTACGTCTACCCCGGATTGCTGGGTATGTGAACGAGGAAGTTGAACCTCATCTATTCAAACATGAAGGGGAAAACCTTGCTGCTTTTCAGCAAAGAGCATTTGAGGTTGCTGAAAAAATCGAGAAGAATGGAGCCGGCATCGCCCCCCTCAAGGCATTGGGAATGGAATTTAATTCCAACTGGCAGCGAGGTCTGGCGAAGATGCCGGATGAAAGAAGAAATAAAGTTGCCGAGCTGGTAGGTGAGTGGGCCGATGGCGATTCCGTTTCGATTGCGATAGGCCTGAATTGTGATTACTTTTGCACTAGGGACATGGCAAAGAGTACAGGTCAAAAATCGGTTTTGAGTGCAGTCAATAGAACCTGGCTCCTTGCTGACTATCAGTTCCAGACGATCACACCCGAAGACCTTGCTTTATTGTTCTAGTTGGAAGGGAGCACTGAGCCCTGGATTTCAAACTTAGCTAAGGCTGCCCTGCACTTTTCTAAAACAAAAGCCTTCCGAAGGCACTGGAAATTTCATTGAGATAAATTGAAGGCTTATTCGGACCAGACGGCAGAAAGTGGCACGGCTTGCAGATTTTCTCCGAACCCCCCCACCATATGTTCACCTCCATATAGCACTATACCCCTTTGAAATTTTTTCCCCGCGACCTCCGCAAGGCGCTTTAGCCCTTTAAAATCATTTTGACCCACGGATGCAGTCGATTTTATCTCGATGCCGTAGAGCTGTTTTTTTCTGTCTTCTAAGACCAGGTCAACTTCCGCACCGCTATGAACGCTGAAATGATAGGGCTTCAAAAAAAGGTCCGACCAGCTCAATTGTTTAATGATTTCCATGACGATGAAGTTTTCCAGGAAAGCGCCTACTGTCGTTCTGTTTGCCATCAGGCTATCGACACTTTCACCTCTTAAATGACAGAGCAGACCCGTGTCGTTGAGAAAAATCTTGGGTGACTTCACAAACTGTCCTTCTATATTCGGCGTCCAGGCAGGAATTTTCAGGATCAGGAAAACATGCTCCAAGAGCGCCATATACCGCTGTAAAGTCGTGTTCTTTACGCCTGAGAGCCGGGCAATATCTGAGAGGTTTACCGTGCTGCCCACTCTTGTTCCTATAAATTGGAGAATGTTGGGTAACTGTGTTAAGCCTTCGATATTGGCCAGATTTCTGATATCTTTTTGCAAAACCGCGCCAATATAGGATTCGAACCATTTTGCCTTTCGCCCTTCAGTTTCGCGCTGTAATGCTTCGGGATATCCTCCAGCCCGGATGGACTCTATAATATCCTTCCAGTTGTGCTTATGGGATTGAAAGCGGCCATCAGTCGCAACCAGGGTACTTAGGAACTTCGATCTCTTGCCCAGGATTTCGGTCTGTGAAAGGGGCCAGAGATTATGAATTTCGATTCGGCCAGCCAATGAGTCAGCGACCTGGGGCAATGTCATGACATCCGCAGAGCCGGTAAGAATAAGCCGTCTTCCCTTTCTGTTCTCATCGACCAGCTTTTTAATACTCAAGAACAATTCGGGTGCTCTTTGGATTTCATCGATTATGGCGTGAGAGCTTAAATCCTGGAGGAAGCCTAAAGGGTCAGTCTGGGCGGCGGTCAATGTGGTCGGATCGTCCATTGTCATAATCTGCCCGTCAAAACTCCCTTCTTCCACGAGTTGGCGGCATAGAGTGCTTTTGCCTGTTTGCCGGGCACCGTTAATAAGAATTACCGGGGTATCTTTCAGAGCCTCTGTAATTGGATTGGCTATATATCTTTGATACATAATGCAATATTACAGATTTTCTCAAAATAATGAGTTTTTAATGGGTAAAAGTTAACCATTAAATGGGTAATTTTGGTCCATTCGATGGTTAAATATAAAACGCAACCGACCAAACTTTGCTGGTAAGTTTGATCGTAGCTATCATTTACTAGAAGCTGAGTTGATGCGAGACAAAGAATTTATATTAATTGGTGTCGTCCGGAGATCGAGAGGATTCGGCAATTTATAGATAGAAAGAAGAATATTGCGGGCTCTCTGGAGCAATTTACCGGGGTATCGAAGATTATTTACCTTTACACACATAGACAGAATTATTAGCTCGAAAAACAAAATGATGCGGCGGTGCGAGACGACGAGATGCCGACATTTTCGACGGGGAGGAATGTTTTTATCTGTTTCTTTAGTTGCGTTTTGAAAAATTGAAGAATAGCATACAATGTTGGAAGACAGCCGAAGGGGGAAAGAAGGCACAAATCGGGAGCGATACAGCCCGACCGAACGGATCGGGGTGAATGCGGTTGAAGGGATCTTTCTGAAGCAATTCGGGTGGATATTCCGTCCGCAACCGTATAGCGATCTTGGACTTGATGCTCATATTGAAGTGAGTAATGAAGTCACGTGCAATGCGAAGTATATCGGGGTGCAAATTAAAACGGGTGACGATTGTTTGCATAAAGGAAAAAAGGGGTTAGTCCTTTATACAGATTCCACGCATGTTAGTTATTGGCTGAGTCATGCTTTTCCAGTTTTGGTAGTGGGTCATTTGCCTTCCAGCGGCAAAACGTATTGGCAAGGGATAAATGCAGATACTTGTGTCCGTACGGCAAATGGCTGGAAGATCGAGCTGCCTTACGAACAAGAACTAGATGGCAATGAAAAGGGCAGGTTTTTAGCGACAATAAGTGAATTCCATCATTTGCCTGGGTTTGACGCAGACAAGCGTCCAGTCGTTAAGGATGAGGAAAGTTTGGTTCTTGTTGATGAAGCTAAAGAGCAGGACCCACACAAATACATTCATCGTTCGTACGATGAATGGACCAGGGGAGACGAAAGGACCGGGAGTATTTCCCTGATACCCCAAGCCGGGAGGTTGTCCGACATTTCGCTGGCAAGCAAGCGGATGGTTATCCTCGGAAACGCCGGATCCGGTAAGTCTTATGAAATGAGGCGGCTGGCTGTTGAACGCAGTGTAGATGATTCTTTGCTTATTCCTGTTTATGCGCGGTGGGATACTTACGTGAATGATAGAATGGATGATTTCCTTCCAAAGGAGTGGCGTAATATCCGCGATGACCAGTTATTGCTTATCCTGGATGGGCTGGACGAGGTGCAGCCTTCGCATTTCCTGACGGCCATACGGCGATTATTAACCTTTGCGGACGAACATCCCCAGGCAAGTATAGTTGTTAGTTGCCGGGCTAACTTTTTTCATTTTCCGACCGAATCATCAAAAGGACAATTGCCTTTCTGGAGGATCTACTTATTAAGAGCGTTGACACGGGAAGATTGCTGTAGGTATGCAAACGAGTGCGGAGTCGATGGTGAAAAATTCATACATGATGCGGAAATCGCTGGGTTTTCTGAGCTTACGCGTTACCCTTTTTTCCTCAAGATGCTGGCCTCGGTATATCTGGACAATAATGGATTTAAAGAAGGAAGGGCGGGGATTTTTGAGTATTTTATCAGCGAGAGTTTTTCCTTCAATCACGACCATTTCCTCAATACGACTGAAACGAGGCTGAAGAAGACGGCATCGATGAGGATGCTTCGGCGGATCGCGATGGTGATGGAATGCATGGGGAAGAACTGGGTATCGGAAGAGGAACTGGGGGGAATAATTTCAGGCGATGAGCAGTTGAACCTTGTGAAATCATCCTTCCTGTTTACAAAGAGAGCCGATCGGCCCGAGTGGTGGTCTTTTCAGCACCAGAATTTCCAAGAATATCTGGCGGCCAGTGATTTGGCCGGGCGGTCTGTGGCGGCCATAAAAGAATTTACGGCTTTCGCCCCTGAGTATAAAGTGCTAAGAACTAAGTGGACAAATACATTGCTGTTTCTTGTCAATTTGTCGAACGGGAAACTGCAAATTGAATTATTGAATTGGTTAAAGGAACATAATCCGTTAATACTGATAAAATCAGAAGCCGCCAGCGTGTCGGAGGCATTTCGGCTTTCGTTGCTTAAGCGCATTTTCGAAGAATTTAAGAAAAAGGAAATCTGGATCCGATCGAATAAATACGACCTGCAGGAATTGGCCGCTTTTTCTCAAAATCCGGCCAGTGTCGACTACCTGATACAGGAACTTGGGGATGGCGGCAACGTTTTTGTTGTCCGGATCAACGCGTTGAACGTTCTTCGGCACTTTGCCTTAAGCGACGTTGAAAAGAATCGGGTAAAAGCCGTATTGCTATCGTTAGTGGACCTAAATCCTGAAAATTATGGGCTAATCCATTCCGTGCTTTATGGTGTCAGGGATATCCTAGCGGAGGACAAGCCGCTGATCGCGCAGTTGGTGCAGAGGTTTGAGAAAAACAGGAACCAGTACATCAGGTCCGCGATGTATAGTTTGATCCTTGCTTCCAATACAGTAAATGAGCATGCCGATTTCTTTATCGCAGGGATGGCAATTGCCGCATCGGGTATCTCAGGAGAACGGGATTCCGATAATCTGGCCGATGAACGTTGGAATTTGAAGAAGGGGATCGAGTTGATGGATGATCCGGCTGTGCTCATTAAGCTGATCAATATAGTTTGCCGGGTGCCGATTGCCCATTTTTCGAGTGGATACCGGATGGAAGAGGTCTTGGAGATAGTCATCAAGAACTGTATTAAGGCACATGCCGGCGCTCCGTGCATTTTGCCCATTTTGAGCCGGTTGTATTGCGAATACCCTAACTATTTGGGTGCGGTGGTCACCAGGGGCCTGCCGAATTTCTTTTTGGCGACCGGCACCGGTATGGGGGTACTAGAAGAAATATTGAAGGAACCTGGTTTGAGTGAATGGGATCGGAGCAACCGCATCGTCGGTTTGTTAGACGATAGCGGCCTCAGACATTTGTTTTCGCAGTATGCCGAGGGCACAGTCGAGAGGAGTCAACTGGTATCCATCTACGATTGTATCCGTCTTTTTTCCCAGCCTAGGGCCGGGAGGGATGATTTGTTGCGTAAATTTGAAGGGATGTTAGCCGAGGCAACGGATATACCAGTTGAGGCGCGGGAATCAAAAGAAGTCATTGTCGAAAGAGAATCGACGAGGAAGAAATATAGTGTTAATCTCCTTTTCGATCCGCCTGCCTTTAGAGCGGTGGTGGACGCCATTCGAGAAAGAAATGAGTGGAAATCGATCTCGGGAGATGACGTTATGAACTGCCACCAGCGTGAAAACGCTATAGATCACCGCTTGTTTCCGGACAGTGTACATCGTTTTTTGATCGAAGTTGTGCGTTACGATCAAAAAGTAGATTTTACCATAATCTATAGGACGATGGAGGATGCGGAGACCTTCGAGTGGTGGCGAATGCAGATCGCCAGGGATATCCTGAAGGAGGGACAGGATATTGTTGTCAACGCGGAACAAAACACGACTATTTCGAACTGGTGCAATAAAATGATGATTGCGGTTAAAGATAGAAGTGCCATAACGGTTGAGGAGAATAGTACAAATGTTACAATAGACGCCATATTCATGCTGGTATGGTCCTTGATGAAAAGGTTGGATCTTGCCATGTCGGCGGAGAATTCGCTCGAGTTTCTTACTTTTTGGGATTTCGATGGGGGAGGTGTGGAGGCTATAAAAGTGGTTGGTCGTTATGCTGCGAAGGAGAAGATCGACGAGCGGATCGTTGAAAATTTAAAGCAAGGAATACGTTTCTCTACGGTATGGCGGAACAATGCGGTCTATGCTATAGAAAATAAATTAAGCGAGGCAATTCCCTATGTAGCAGAACAGCTTTGTAGCTCGTCTTCGCATATGTACGACCGGCAAACTGTACTAAAAGCCTTTGCGCTGCATATAGGTGACCAGGATGCCCTATTTGCAATGCTGTCCAGGCTTGGCAAGGATGAATTGCGATGGGATGTTATCGAATCCCTTGTAAAGGTGCCGGCTCAAAAAGAACGGATGCTTGTCCATTTGCTAACTGAATTGAGGCTTCGGTCGGCCGAAGAAGAGGATCGGTATCGGGCGGCGAGATGGCTGATCCCGTTACAAGATATGGAGGGTTTTCGCGCTTACGTAGAATGCGTACGCAAGAAGCTCAATGAGCCTGGAGTTGACAGATGGCATGATACTGCAATTAGTGAAATAACGTCAGTAGAAGCGATTCCCCTGCTGCTGAAATTGCTGACCGAAGTTAAAATGGTTCGGGGTGATTCTATGGACCTGGCTGTTTTGGAGGAGAGTATACTCCGGGCGTTTGGGAGTATTGCGCAACTATCTGGGGATAATCTTTGTGCCGTCAGTGAAGCGCTGGTTCGATATATTGAAGAAAATTCGCGTAAGTTGCCGAATGTGAAATACCTGCATAATACAATCGAGGGCATAAGAGCGGAGTTCTATTTGAAAATGGAAAAAGGTTTGACGATACAGGAGGCTCTGGAGGCTGTTGGATCGGATTTGTGAATGAAAGAGTTGGGGGGGCTTACCCTATGCGTATATATAGCTCGACATTATCCCTGTTCTATTAAGAAAGGTAAACACCGTGGCAGAAAAGTATCTCACTAAGGCGGAGCGCCAAAGCTCGCAAACCTCAGGTGGGACTACATAAGCAGTTACTTCTGTGGTAGTAGGTTTAGTGGTCCATATGAGGCCGAGCACTATGAGACTACGTTGGCAATATTCTCTCCATCCACCAATCAAAGCACTTTAAAAGCGAAGACAGCCCCCCCTCAATATTCCAATGAGTTCTTTTGCAATTCTTGGTCAAACCAGGCGGCGCCGCCGCGATGATCCTTGGCGACGCTTTCGAATATGGAGGCAGTGACAGGCCAATTGATCAGCAGGGTGTCTGCGACCCTTTGATAATGCGCTGCCATTACCCACTCGTCGCTTTTTCCATCCCTGGATCCTATTAAGGAGCCCTCATGCTGGTTGAAGATTTCGGCATGAAATCCACTGCGTATTTCAAGCGTGTCGATCCTATCTATTTGCTTGCATACAGCGTCGGGGGGTACTCCCTTTCTTATGGGACCAGGGAAATGGGCGAGCACACGCCCGATGTATAGGTCTGCTGGTTTCAACCGGAGGTTTTCTCCTGCCAGAGTTCTTGCTTTATCAATCCAGGCGGTTAATGCTTCCTCATTGATGTCCCCTTTGTCATCCATACCGGGTATTAGATGCCAGTCGTTTAACAGATAAAAGGCCATTTCACAGAAAAAGCTCTTTTTCAGGTTTTCTTCCGGGGATAGTTCCTGAGTACCTTCTTCTCCTTCCTTTTTATATCGCATTTCCAGAATGTATTCGAAGAATTCCGGCGACGTGGCCAGTTCCTCTTGCAGAATCCGGGTGTATGGCGATTTGCCTATGGCCGATGTAAAGCGTAGGCATAGCCATTCCACTCTTGCCATTTGGGTCCTTTCGTAATCGCACCGGTGATACAATACATCGAGAAGGGTTTGAATGTCATTACTGGAAGGACCTTGGCCCACTACAGTTTGGGCGGCGGCTGTTAGGGTTCGCATGATTAATTCGGTAGGACATGGAGCATGGAAAAGGTGGATTAGATGAACGGCATCGACAGATCTTCCGACTAGCAACAGGTGTTCTACGGACCCAACTTTTTCCGCGTTGGATAATTGCACTAACCAGGGCCTATTTTTTGACCAGTATTCGGTTACGACATCTTCTTCCTGAGCTTCGATAAATTGGTAGAGCTCGCTCGACATGGGAACCCATTTAAGAAATCGGGCCAAATCAGGATGGCGCGTGCCTTTCCCCTTTAATGCTTGATAAGTCTGCTCCACCCAGGTCCATCCATGAACCTCTGCCGCCCGCCATGTAAGGCCGGCCCCGGCGGTGGAATCGTCCGGGCAGTCAAACCCCAATTCCCGGATGATCCTCTGTTGCTCGTCCGCGACTTTGAGAACGTAGGCCAGTGTCTCCCCGAAGTGATACTTCTCTCGTACGGATTCGGCAAGTTCGATAATGCCGCCCAACCCCTGCGCCGTGTAAACAGCCAGAGTGGCTTCAACCCGCTTATCGCGGATGAAGTTTTCTTCCCCGTCGTAGTCGTGGGCATTCAGTGCGGCCATTTCCGGGAATAATGGATGCCTTTCCTCGAACAGCTGACGACAATTTTCGGTGGCTGATTTCGGTTCAAATAAGGGTAATAGTCGGTCATATTTGACTAAGTCACTTTCTGGGAGCGCCCAAGACTGATCGGGAAAGGACCTGTGATGCCGGAGGGTACCGCGTAAGCCTGCAAGGACACAATAGTCATACTGATGTACGTCGCCAGCAATAGCGGTAAGGTGGCTAAAAAGCCGTTCACGATCTTTGGGCGTCATTGTCGCAGCGTCTTGGACCAGGATCGCCAACCTTTTTTCATCAGTGCCGGCAAGGGTTATGGCGAGCTCAAGGACCATGGCGTTGGTTTCCCAAATTTCGCCGTAAGTGAGCGGACGGTTGCTGTTCTCCACGCCGTATTCTCTCCACCGCGTTTTATAAGTTGGGAAGGCATTCTGATGAGGGTGGGGAAGTAGGGTTTCCACTAGGGACCAAGCAAGCTGGGGATCGTGCTGCGCAAGTTCCGTCAAGTGTTTATTGCGCTCGTAAGGGTCAGCAAACGTTTCGGGTTTCCATGGCAGGTAAATCGCCCGGAGGCTGTTGATGGGTCGATTACCGAGCCTTCCACCAGGGTCCATCGATGCCAGAAGAGCGAGGATATGGGACACTGTTTGCAGATAGGCGGGAAACCAGGCCAGCGCTTCCAACGCCCATAATAGTCCGGTGTAATGCCCCCTGGGAAAGAGTGGAGAAGGGTCTTCCTGAAACATACCCATGATAGTCTCGGGTTGCGCCCGTAGCGAAGTATAGGTGGAAGAAAGGAAGCGTTCAGGGGCGGCCTCAGCTACGAGAGGCAAGACGTCATTTAGGCTACTCCAAAATTCACTCTCACGACTTTGGAGCAATCTTCCCACCAAATCGTTAACCCACTCTTGTGAATTAACAACAGGCAATTGCAAGGAAGTACCAAATAGGGCAAACAGAATGAGGGACTGAGAAACACCTCCCCTTGCCCAGGAGGAATAGATGGAATCTTTTCCGTAGAGGGATGCCATGAACCGCTTTTCAGGTGCCAGGTCAAAGAGAGGCTTTACCTGGCCCAGGACGCTGAGGGCCGTACTTTCAAATCGCTCCAGCTGCAATGTGGTGATAAGACCTCCCAGCACATTCCAGGCATCCAGTGGGGAGGCCAGCCGCCAGCAGCTACCGATCTGGTAAAGAAATGGATGGGGATCACTACGCCACCGATTGAGCTTTTCGATGTAGGTCGCATACGGTTCTCCTGCGAGTGCTTCAATAATATCGGTATCTCCTTTCTTGGTTTCGTCCCATCTTCCAAGGAAGAGCGCGGGAAGCAGCAAGGGTGCAAATTCGGGGGCGGCCCATTTGATTTTGATATAGGAGAATTTCATCAGCCTCCGCAAGATGGTGAGATCCCGTCCTGATTCGACCGTGAACTTTCTGGCTTCCTCGGAGGACAATCCACTTTCAATGAGGGCCTTTTCCAATTCAGAACCGATTTGAGGTAGAGCAAGAGGTGTGCCCGCGCCGTGATTGTCATCGGCGCCCAAAGGCAAAAGGACATGATGCCCTTTGGAAACGGCGGCGTCGAGCGATTGGGTGTCTTCGAAATTTGCGATCAGGGTGAGCCCGTGTCGGTTGTTGGCCAAGGTCCTGAAGGACTGAGGGCTGCTGATTACCAGCGTTTTGGATAAGAAATCTTCACGCTTCTGGGTGTCTTGCTCCATCCCGGAGGCCAGGATAAAGGCGACCGCTTCGGCCCTGGATCGTGCTTTGATGGAGAGCCAGGCATGGGGTCCACTCAGAAAAGAACGGACCAGATTGGCCTCACCCGCCCGGCTGCAGGTTAGAACCTGGGTAGCCAGTTTAAATTTAGACGATTCGGCATAGTCCTGCCAGCTCTGTTCGACGGAAAGGATGCCATCGGAAGGCATATTCTTGCTTTCCACGGCCAACCACCAGCCGACTGCCGGGGCGTCCCTTAGCCATTCTTCCAGATTAATGGCATCGTAGGCGATCACATCCTTCCAGACATTTTCGGCCTTTTTGCTTGCGACCCATTTGTCTTTCTGCGTCCACCGGTGGGTGGTCACAAATATAAATACGCATTCGGCGGGAGAATACCCGAGTGGGTTTTTCTTTCGCTTCTGGTAATCCCTATTGGCTTTTGCCGTGATTGCTTTTTTCTCTGTACTCAATTCCCACAGGGAAATTCCGGCAGGGACATAAGCACTGGCCACGGAGCTCTTGACGATCCCATCCCAGCCGCCCAGGTAGGTCTGTTCCCCTGTGGGAAATTCGGGAAGGGTATCTAAAGGCGCTGTGGCGCGAACGAGTTTTGAGACCAGTAGGGGAAGTTTTGACTTTGCCGCATTTTCTTCGCCCCATGCTGAAATCTGCTTTGAATTGATCCAATCCATAGTCACAAAAGTTTCATCTGCAATTTACTGAATTCCTGGGACGCTACCCTGGAGGAGGCGTGATAAGGGAGTAATGGAATGAAGGCGGAAAGAGGATTTTGGCTACGATAAGTTATAGTCCCCAAGCTGTGAGCAGATCATCTATGTTTGAGCTAGGCGGCGTCTGAATGCCACTATTTTTGTTTCGTAGGATAAATTGTATCGGTCGGGAATAGCTATGAGGTGATGGGGTCGGCTGCTGATATTGATGGATTTCGATACTTGGGTCGTGGCATCCTTGATGAAATGTCCTATATGCCAATAACTCATTTTCAAGATGGGCAAGGCTTGATGCCGGTAAATTCATGACTGAGTGTGCCTGGACTGCAAAACTATGAATTTGGTCATCAGTAAAATCTTTAAATAACGGCATCCCATTTTCCGCGGGGGCCACTTTCTGGGCATTCGATTTTGCAATCAATTTAGGGATTATGAGTTCCCGAATTGGAAAATCGAAGAGAGTTTCCATTTTAGCCTTAGCAGCATACAGTTGAGTTTTGTTTGATTCATCGGTGATACCGTAGTGTTGTTCACCGAGCTCGACAAGCTCCAGCATATAACAGAGGCTGTCAAATGCTTCTTTGAACGAATTTAATTTCATGAAATAGGTATAGGCTGTCCCAGCGTAGGATATGTGGTTGCCTAAGATTTCCTTTATTCCTTCGACAGGTGGTATTTCAAACGATATAAGGTTGACTTGTTGTTGTATAAAATGAAATACGCTTACGGTAAGAGCATGGGCCTTTATCGCCGTATCTCCATCTTTTCCTTCCTTTTTAACTATGCCTTGGACAATATTATTCAAGGTCATTTCCATTTGCAGGGCGGTCATGGCATCTTTTTGTCGCTGCTCCTTGGAAGGGAGATTTCCCATGATTTTTCGCATCTGGTATTCCCCGAGGGTGAGACCGGTTTCGTGGTTGATAAACTGCGAGAAATTATCGCAATTTATAAGTGTTAAAACAGTTTTTGTCTTGTCTGGAAGGTTTGAGGCCTTAATCTCATCGAATAGAGCGAGTACTGTATTTTTTAGGCGTTCGGGGATTCTAGTTGGAGCCTTGACTTCGAGCAACTGATATTTTATAATATTAAGCCTTAATATCATTTCATTGCTGGTTCCTGCCTCTTTTGTTTCTAATTTTTGAAGTTTCTCTAGGAACACTTCATGGGAAATGTAGCCAAGGGCCAGGGCGTTTTTTAACGCCAGAAAGTCGAATACCAACTGTTCCTTGTCATCGAGGGACATTTTCCGCAGTTTGGCGCAAAATACCTGTGCGTCGGAATATAACCCGCTTTCTTCATAAGCGAGTCCGGCAAGGAAGAGCAAGTCCTTTGACCCATAGATGTCCATATTCGGGAGTTGAGAAATCATCTTAAAAACCATGGAGACATCATAGTTGTTGATAAGCATCATCCCGTGTTCCTTCAGGAAAATCTTTATATGATCCGGATTTTTAAAATCATATTCGAAATTCCCTGACACACTATAGGTAGGTAAGCCATATTTTTGACCGTGGGAGTTCTGTAGGACCCCAGCTTGACGAAACCGCGCCGAAAGAACTTGGTGTATTTCCTTCGCTGCTGAGTCAGTTAGGGTGTTATTATATGGGATATGGATATTCACCTTGGCGTTCGCTTTCCAGTCATGGGAGCCATTTCTTTCCTCCATTATTCTTTCATAGACCTTATCGACGTATTCAAAACAACACCTATCTTCTTCAACAGCGTAAAAGACAATAAGGCCCATTGCTGGTAGTCTTTTCATCATATAGAGCATCCGGGACGTTTCAAATGGAAGGGAGATAAATTTGTTGTCCAGGACCAGGTCCAATTTTTCAATGCTTTTTATCTGTATGGGAAAGAGCCAACTCGCGGCATCGTTCATGTCGGTTATAAGTTCTACACTGAAGTCGCAGCCGGTATCTGGATGCTCTGTGCGAACGTTAAAGCCGCTGGCTAGATTTAGGGAATCCTTTAAGCGCCTTTCCGATTTTTCGCTGTAAATGGCATATTTATCGATCTTGGGGGAATCCGAAAAACTCATGGTAAAACGTTAGATTGTTCTTTTTTTGCTCTGAATGAAGGCCCAAAGTTAAGCGTCTTTTGTGTAGGACACTTTTAAAAGGAGCAGGATCCAAAATAGGGTTAAAATACCTTTGTTAATTCGAATGGCTTTTTGTTAATTGCGGCGGGCTTTTTTCTATTTAATGGAATATCAATCAATTATATAGATTTGTTTCCCTTTAATGTCACCAAATACCTTTACTGACCAATCATTGCAATTATGTTTTCCTGGCAAACGTATAGACTGTCATTTTCTTGGGGCTCCTTTTGGAAGAGCCTTTCGGTATTTGCAGGCCTGGTCCTTTTGTATAAAATAATGTTGGGTGAAATCCTGATATGGTGGGTGGCGCCGATCACGAGTAATTTCCCAAAGGGAGGGCTCATAATTGACGTGCTTATGGTAGCCCTACTTGTTTATGCGGTAAGGACCGTCCTATCGCTTCGGCGTCGTAGGCTCATCCCTACAATGGATGGCCTGGTGCTATTTGTCTTCTTTTTACTTTTGTACCTTATAGTTAGATATGACAGCCAATTTCAATTTTATCATTTTGATGTATGGCGTTTGTCTTGGCTTGCTTATGCTGATGCCATTTTCTGGCTCACCGTTCCATTTTGGCTTCCTTGTTCATCTTTTTCGTCCGGTATTATTGTGCCAAACCGCGCTGAATCACTGTTGTCCGATGACCCCGATCCAGAGGATTTAATCGATCTTGCTGGCAATGGGTCGTTTGTTGAGGCAATTGGGAAGCGTATTAATAATACGACTGCTGAAAGTTCATTTGCGGTCGGCATATTTGGGCCTTGGGGATCAGGAAAGACGCATTTTCTGATGTCGCTTCGCAACTATTTGAGAACTGATGTTTCCGGTGCGGCAGTTAATCAGGTCTTCTATTTTAATCCGTGGAAGAGCGGAAACGTAGAGACTATCGTGGACGATTTTTTTGTTGTGTTATCTAATGCCATGAAGCCGTTTAATAGGTCGATTGCTCAAGGGATCAAGCGGTATGCAAAGAAACTCTTCGGCCCCGGTAAAGACTTCGCATCCCGTGTTGCAGATACAATTGTAGATGAATTCATGCCAGATTCGTCTTTGGAAGATAAATTTGAGTCTATTAGGAGAGGAATAATCGCTACAGGAAGGCGTTTTATTTTTCTGATAGATGACATTGATCGAATGACGGGTATTGAGATTATGCAGGTAATAAAGATCATTCGAACGACCGCAAATTTTGGAAATGTTTTCTTTATAGTCACGCTGGACCTGCCCTATACTTTGGAGGCATTAAAAAACACAAAATTGTATTCCAGGGAAGATGATTATCTGAAAAAGATATTTCAACTGACCGTTACATTACCTCCCATTCGAACGGAGACGTTAGCGGGCGGACTTTTGCAGTTGCTTCTTCCAAACCAGCCAGATAACGCCCCCGATCAGGAGACTATTACATATGAAGAAGAGCTCAAGATGGTGGTAAATTCGCTTCGCCACAACGACCTATCTTATTTGGTGTTCGGATCGTCTCGTCGAACTTCTCACCTGGAGTCTATGTTGGACAATTTTAGGGACCTCAAAAGGTTTACTAATGCCTTCACTATCAGCCAGCAATTAACCAAGGGGGAAGTCGATCTAGGAGATTTATTTCTTTTGGAACTTATCAAGGCAAAATCGGTGTATACACATGAAAATTTAGCAAATGAAAGTTTATTGAAGCAGGAAGGGGATGACCGTCACTTTGAACTTGATGAAGAGGCCTGGGAAGCCTTTGCCGATCGCAAAATGGTTCAGCCCGAGGCCTTGGACAAACTTAAGAAGGCCATTGAGCGCTTGTTCTCTTACGATCCCAAAAAGAGCCAAAGGCAAATTTCAAGACGGGTAAACTTCTATCTCTATTTCAATTACCAGCTGTTTGGCCTCATTAGTTTACGCGACTTTTCGGCTGCGATTAAAAAGCCGTGGAAAGAAATGAATGCAGAGTTCATGGCCTGGTGGGTGGATGGTAGGCAGAGAGATTTGGAGGATATTTTGGACGGGTATAAAGAATATGCTGATTTGGACGAATTTCGGAGGTTTTCAAAAGTTTTTATTCAAAATGCGAATGAGCATAATTTTGATATACGGGCAAAGACTTTGCTTTTTAATGTATCGTCTTCGAACTTCCAGGCGTTCTTTAAAACCGATGCTGCATACTCCGCATTTGTGTTGGAAATTATTAACGATGAGGAATTACCCCTGCTTTACCGTGCGCGTATCGCAAAGGACATTCTAACACCGACTACGGAGCAGATGACGCCAATGAAGGTCAATTATGAAGATATAACCGTTATAATAGAGCAACTTTTCAAGTCTTATTTGAAGGATGCCCATGGCTTTGACGGCTCCATACATGAATTCCTGCTATTGAATGGCGCGGCCGATGATAGCCATCATTATAGAATTAGACCAACAGCGGCGGATCTTCTAAAAGAATATTTACGTGCTGATCCAGTCAACTTTGATGAATTTCTGAAAGTCTTAATTCGGTCGTATATGATACCCAATGACGGGAGTTTCACTTTTGAGCCATTTACGGAACAAATATTTGGAACATGGGAGGAGTTTGAGCATGACCTGCTCCGCCATATCCCAATAAGTCAGGAAGTAAAAAACATTATACAGTATATCAAAAAGTACAGGGATTATAAGAGTGGGAATACGGCCTTTTTTGTAGCTGATCTGGGAGATAGGGGACCTATTTTGGACCATCTTCGCAAGACTGGGCAATATGAATTGAATAACCCCCCTTCTCCTCGTGGATTCAGTCGGCCCCCACTTTCTGAATTATTCTAAAAGAATATTCCTTTGCTGTGCTTTTCTGATATGTCTATTATACTAGCGAATATTGCCGACCGGTGAAGTTAATTGTGCCATTAGGTGCTGAAGCCCCTTTCACGGGGCAAAATTTGGCAGTTATTGAGGACCGCCTGCCATGGAACCGCTGTTCCTGTTGGCCCTGCAAATGTCCCTACAATCGCACCTGGAGCGAGAATTCGAGCCATATAGTCAAAAGACAATATTTTTTGAACAACTTGGGAAAGGAGCTTAACTTAGATATTGTAAACCTGCCTAACACACAGGAAGCGAAAAGCTCTTTTATATTCTGGCAAAGGACTATCCGGGAAGGACGATCACGGTATTCATTTTTGCGTGTTGTTCAAATTGTTATTCAAATCCGGAAAAATCGGTTTTGGATAGACGATGGTAAGCACGAAAAAAATGCTCTTCAAAATGGGGAATCGGGGGCACAAAAAAGGGATTCACTCTTCTGAGAAAATCCCCTCTAACAAGTTGAAAATCAGTGACCTCGATAGGATTCAAACCTATAACCTTTTGATCCGTAGTCAAATGCTCTATTCAATTGAGCTACGAGGCCGTTAAAGCGAAAAATAATCTACAAAAGAACCTAAAACCTCTTGATCCGTAGTCAAATGCTCTATTCAATTGAGCTACAGGGCCTGCTTTCCAGCGGAAAATGTAGTGTATCCTCTCCGCTAAAGGGCTGCAAATATATTACAAAATCGGCAACGAAAAAACTTATTCATAGATCTTCATCGCCGTACGTTCGACCAATGTTTTGGGCAGCAACCATGCCATGGCAGCCCCTACTTTATTCACGAAGCCGGTGATGACCTCGGTCTTGCCGGCCAGCATGGCGCGGACTGCTATCGACGCGACGGCTTCCGGCGTCATGTTGAATTTTTCGGCTGCTTTGAGCCCTTTTTCGCCCAGCTGAGCCCGGTTGGGGAAATCCGTGTCTGTAGCACCCGGACTGATGCAGGTGACCGTAATGGGGCTCTTAAGCAATTCCTGATGCAGACCGCGGCTGAAGGCCAGCACAAAAGCCTTGGTAGCGGCATAGAGGCTCAGACCCGGCACGGCCTGGTAGGCGGCAGAACTGGCAATGTTCATGATATAGGCCCTCGGCAACTGGTGAAAGTCCGGAAGGAATAGCCGGGTCAGGCCCACAAGCGTGGACATGTTCAGTTGCATCATATTCAGATGCTGATCGGCATTGTATTTTTCGAAAGGACCACTCAGCCCATAGCCGGCATTATTGACCAGGACCGAGACGGTGTATGCCTTTGCCCGGCACCAGTCATAGACATTCTGCGGCGCCTCCGCGGTAGACAGGTCGAGGGTCAGCCAATCGGCTTTGACGGGATAAAGGGTGGTGATGCGGGTGGCTGTTTCCTGCAATAATTCTTCCGAACGGGCTACCAGCAAAAGATTGAATCCCCGCGCCGCCAGCTCATGGGCGATGGCCTTACCAATCCCCTTGCTGGCGCCGGTTATAAGTGCATATTCCATTCGATAAAGTTAATGAAGTTGATTCCCGATGCGCAGAACGCATCGCCTGCTCATCATGAATGCTGCCGGCCACTAATTTTGCACCTTACCGGCAAAACGATGATAGAAAGGCGTCTTGCTCTTTTCATCCTTCGGCATGTATTTCCCGGTAATGATAGGAATATACATGACACGACGGCGGCTGGCCTCCCCGTACAAGGGGGACTGCTGTGCGCGATGCCAGATACGGCCGTCATGAACGGTCAGGTCGCCCGCTTTCAGGTCGAAGCCGATCTCGCGGCGGTCAGGATTATTGTCGATGAAATACTTTTTGCCGAATAAGAGGCGAAGGATACCTTGTTTGTGCGTACCCGGCAATACCCGCAAACCACCGTTCTCGAAGGGGGTATCGTCCAAGTGGATGCCGACATTCAGCATCGGCATGATCTTCTGGCCCAGGAAAAGGTCCCGGGGGCTATCGGTATGCCAGCCCATCTGCGTAAAGGAACTTTCGGGCATGCGGACATAATGATTCAGGATCAGTCCATCCTTTTCATTTTCCCCGATGCGTCCTTCATAGGGATATAATAAGCCGATCAGGGCTTTAATGCGGGGGTCCTGCAGGAGCTCGTGCAGCGGGTTGCTGTAAAGGGATAGAAAACACATCCGCTGGATCATCTTGTTGCCATCCTGGTCTTTTCCGAATTTCAGGGGGATGCCGTTGATCTTGTCCCGGCCTTCGTCCAGCAATTGTTTTTCAATCCTGTTAAGCTCTTTTATGAAGAATTGAACGGTATCCGAATTCAAAAAATTCTTGAATATGATCACGCCATACTTATCGAAAAAGCTATACTGTTCATCTGTTATTTTCTCTCCCAAAACAAAATCGGGGCATTCGAATTTTTTCATAACTGCGAGCTTTATTTAAGAAAAGGAAGGGTCATCCCTTTCCGCTTCAGAGCTTTGTAAATATTGGGTTAATTGAATTTTAACAAATTGTGAAATCTTCATTAAAGATCAAATATAAGAATTCTAGATTTTCCGCGTTAATTTGCCTCACTTTATCAATAGACATAAAAATAAATATAATACAACATTGCCTTCTCCTTTCATCAGAAAAGCAATATTTATCTATTTTCTTGGACTTTCCTATTTTATTTTGCTACCGTTCAACGGGAAAGCTCAAAAAGACAGTTTGAAAACCGTGCCCGTCGACGAGCTCAAATTACCCATCAAGAGTCCGGCAAATATACGGCATGTTCTTATACTGCCAATTATTGCCCGGTCCATCGAGACCGGCTGGTCTTTCGGCGGCGCCAGCGCAGCGACTTTTCGCCTAAGGAGCCGGGATACGGCGGCCACGATGCGGGATACGGTTTCGCGGACCTCTAACGTGGAGGCTGTTGCGCTCTATACAACCCGGCGCCAGTTTGTTTCGGCTATAAATGGTTCCATTTACTTCCCGGGTGAACGATTCATTCTCAATGAACAGCTGTCCTATAGCTCCTTTCCCGACGAGTTCTGGGGGCTCGGCAAAAGGGCGCCTGACAGCAGCGAGGAGGACTATAAGTTCAGGCAATATTATGTATTCCTCCATCCCCAACTGCTAATCGCCAAAAGCCTATTCCTGGGCATCGTCTACCAATATCAACGTGTTTTTGACATCAGTTATGAGCCGGCAGGGCTATTTGTTACCGAAAATGTGATAGGAAGGCAGGGATACCATATCTCCGGCCTGGGACTCAGTCTGACCTACGACACCCGCAATAATGCTTTTGCGCCCGATCGGGGGTCCATGATGCAGTTTTATTTTGATCAATTTGCACCGATCTTCGCTAGTAACTACTTGTATACCAGCTATATATTAGATCTTCGCCGATTCATCAGGATCTATGGTGACCAGGTGCTGGCTCTGCAGGCGTTCGGCATGTTCAATAACGGGGAAGTCCCCCTCCGAAGCCTGGCTTATCTGGGCGGTTCCAGCCTTATGCGGGGGTATTATGAAGGGCGCTACCGGGACAAAAATGCCGGGGTCCTGCAGGCGGAATACCGGGTACCGCTGTTCTGGCGCTTTGGAGCAGTCGGTTTTGGGGATATAGGCAATGTGGGGCCGGAATTGAAAGATGTCGACCTGCAGCATTTTAAATATTCCTACGGAGGCGGCCTGCGCGTCGCGCTGAATCAAAAAGAGAAACTGAACCTTCGCCTGGATTACGGGCTGGCAAAAGGAGGATCGAATGGATTCTATCTGCAGCTGGGAGAGGCGTTCTAGACCGGCTCCCTGACCATCAGGCGGACGCTGATCCACCAGGAGATCCAGCCAAAAAGAAATCCCCCCAGCACATCCAGGGTATAATGTACATGCTGCACCAGCAGCAGGATGGCGACGGTAAGGGTGGCCACTAACGCCAGTTTCTTGTCCGCTTTGCCCGGCAGGCAGAGATAAAGCAGGAACACCGAGGAAGTATGGCCCGAAAAGAACAGGTCCCGGGTGATGAATTTCGGACCGTAAAAGAAATTGCTGAGGGGATCCACCAGCCCGACCAATCCTGCAGGCGGGTCCAGCGGCACCAGGGTGATCGTCAGCATCCGGAAAAGCGTCAGCGGGATGAAGGCCCATAAAAAGGTCAGGAACATCCACGGGTTCTGCACAGCCCTGACGATGGATAACAGGGAAAGCGCCCAGATCATGATAAACAGGGGAACCGAGACATCATGAGCTGATAATGCCCTTAATACGGGATCATCGAGCAAGATACCGTGTCTTTGCTCGATCGCCTGAAAAAAATAAGGGAAAAAGCACAGGATAGGAATCAAAGTCGCCAATCCCATGATCGCTTTCCGACGGAAACTGGTTGTACCCCAGGCTCCCTCCCATTCCTCTCTTACTGCAATCAAATTTGTCTGTGGCATAAGGTAAACCACAAAAATACGACAAAGGTAGTTTTAACACAAACAAAAACGGTCGGAGACCGTTTTGCGACGCGACGCGGCGCCAACATTAGCCCCGGTTAGGCCTTGCGCAGCAAGGCCGCAGCAGAGTCCGGGGCCGACTGTTAGTAATGCCATCTCACAAACGCCTCCATGGCCGCATACTTCGTGAATCCCAGCTGCGCATACAAGTTGGCTGTGTTCGCATTGCGGTCCTCTGCCCGCTGCCAGAACTCCCGGCTATCGCTGCCCTGGAAGGGCACCATATCTTTCTGGGACTGGTGGATGAAAATGCCGAACCTTTTCTTCCTGACCTGGTCCGGGCTCATAGGGATCGCCATTTCGATCTCGCTGATGTCCCATTCCTGCCAGGCTCCCTTGTACAGCCACAGCCAGCAGTCGTTCAGCCAGGTGTCACCGGCTGTCTTCAGCCTGCGCAGGGACTCGAACACCACATCCAGGCAGACCTTATGCGTACCGTGCGGATCGGCAAGATCCCCTGCACAATAGATCTGGTGCGGCTTGATCTTCCGCAACAGCTCGATCGTCAACCGGACGTCTTCCTCGCCCATGGGCTTTTTTTCAATGGTGCCCGTTTCATAGAAAGGAAGGTTCATGAAATGGATATTTTCATCGGGAATGCCTACATAACGGCAGGTCGCCTTGGCCTCGCAGCGGCGGATGAGCCCCTTGATGCTGCGGATCTCCGGCGTGTCGATGTCACTGGGTTTCTTGGTCTTGAGGTAACTGGTGGCCTGCTCCAGGATTTGTGAAGACTTTTTGCTGTCGATACCGGACAGCACCTCAAAGCCCACGGCAAAATCGAGGAAGCGGGTGACGAATTCATCGGTTACCGCAATATTCCCGGAGGTCTGGTAGGCGACATGCACCTCGTGTCCCTGGTCGTGCAGCCGCATGAAGGTCCCCCCCATAGAGATGATATCGTCATCGGGATGGGGCGAGAAGATCATCGAACGCTTGGGAAAGGGTTCGGACCGCTCGGGATGGGTGGGCAGATGCGCATTGGGCTTGCCGCCGGGCCATCCGGTGATGCTGTCCCGCAGTAGGTAGAATACCTGCAGGTTGATCTCATAGGCATCCCCTTTTTCCACCAGCAGGTCGCTGAGACCGCTGTCATTATAATCGTTGTTGGTAAGGCTAAGGATCGGTTTGCCCAGCTTGAGCGCCATATTCACCACAGCCTTGCGGATCAGCGCCGGCGTCCAGGCCGTGTCTCCCGTCAGCCAGGGGGATTTGAACCGGGTCAGCTCTGAAGCAGCCATCTCATCCGTCACGAAAGTGCAGTCAATATGCTGCTGCAGGAGCGAGGCCGGAATCTGCTCGGTCACATTGCCTTCCACGGCCCTTTGGATGACCGGCGCCTTGATCTGACCCCACGCCATCAGGATGATGCGCGTGGCCTTCAGAATGGTGCTGATGCCCATCGTGACCGCCAGCCGGGGCACCTGCGAAATATTCTGGAAATCATGAGAGTTGGCGATGCGCGTAGAATTGTCCAGCGGCACCAGACGGGTACGGGAATAAATGCTGGAGCCCGGCTCATTGAAGCCGATATGCCCGTTATTGCCGATGCCCAGGATCTGCAGGTCGATACCGCCGGCCTGCTCGATCATTTCCTCATATTCAATGCAATGTTGCTTGATCTTCTCCTTCTCCCACTGTCCATTGGGAATATGGCAGTTGGCGGGATCGATATCCACCTTGTCAAACAGCTGTTCCTTCATGAAACGGTTGTAGCTCTGCAGGGCGTCGTTATCGATCGGGTAATATTCATCCAGGTTAAAGGTAATCACGTTCTTAAAGCTCAGTTGCTCTTCGCGGTGCAGCCTGACCAGCTCTGCATACAGGGATTTGGGCGAGGAACCCGTCGCCAGGCCCAATACCGCCTTTTCTCCTTTGGCCTCTTTTTCCCTGATCAGGTGGGCAATTTCTTTGCCGATGAAACGGCTGCCTTCCTCTAATGAACCAAAAATCTTTACCGGAATTTTCTCGAACGAGTCTACCATGCTCATAGCTCAAAATATTTTGTATATTCAAAGTGGTCGAGCCGCTGGAAGCGGCTCCTGTAACTTTAGCGGGGCGAATTTACAACCGTAGGTGCCAAAAAGGAAATAAATGTAACTAGAGCAGCAAGATAAAAAATATCATGGCGCCCACCAGCAATGATTTCAGTGACTTGATCGCCTGGTAGAGGAGATTCCGGGCGACCTGGTAATTGATATCCATGATCTCGCTAACCTCTTCATAACTTTTAATAGCTTGTATTTCAATGCCTTAAGAAGATAGGCCTGGATGGACAACACCGGGGTAGCCGAAGCTGCAACCAATGCCACGAATTATGCGGCAGCCGTCAGCGACCTGAGCAATGGCGACAAAAAAGCTCCCGTATATGGTGGGACGTAGCGCCTTAATGCTTAACTGACCTCTTTGCCCTATCAGCAGCGGCCTCCGATCTTTCGGGGGCCGCTCCGTTTTACAGCGTCGAAGGAGGTATGGTCTTATACCATCGACGGGCTTGCATCCTTTTTCCCTGATCTGGTAATAGGCCTCGGCCAGTCTTTTCCGCAGCAGCCATTGACTGGGCGGGACTTTGAATACCTTCTGAAAATCACGCTTGAACCCCGACATGCTGGGGCTCAGCGGCGCCGGATGGGTGAAGGAGGGGAGGAGCGAGTCGAAATAGCCTTTGATGAAGGGATCGAAACGCAGTTCCCGCATCGGTTCCCCCGTGTATGTTTCTATCGCCAGCGTTGCATACCTGTAGCACCAGAGGTCTTGATCAGGTTCTCCATGGCGATACGGCCCCATAGGCGCCGGTGATGAGGATGACTTGTTTGTCGTGTTTCATGTTGTTTGTTTATGAAACAAAGGTCGTCATCCTGGCCTCACCCGGGTTTGCTGCAAAGCTCAAATATGCTTTGTCCATTAGCTCAGCGGAAAGATCAGGGCCGCCGGAACATCAGCTCAGCCGGAAAACCACGGCATGCTGACCTACCACTTTATGCTGTAAGGCCGGCGGGATTTCGATGACCATCTTCTTTCCGTCCTGATGCCATTTGACCCTTCCCTTCACGCCCAGGATGCTGATCTTGCTGCCGGGCCGCGGGGTAAACCGGTCGATCGTTATTTCCGGCGGAAGGGTGATATCGGGAAGGCCGGCGCCGTTGGGACCGGGTTCGCCCAGATAGAAGGCATACGTCCGCAGACTGTCCTTCGATTGCGTCAGGTATACGTTGCCCGATGCGTAGGGCCTGATAGGCCGGCTGCCGTAGATGCCTTCGCCGTTGATGTTCATCCATGCGCCGATATCCTTTAGCCGGGCATAGGCCGTGTCATCCCAGTCGCCCTCGGGAGAGGGGCCGATATTCAACAGCAGGTTGCCGCCACGCGACACGATCCTGACCAGCAGCTGCACCAGTTCCGTCGCAGATTTATAGTGATCGTGGGGAACATAGCTCCAGGAATTGCCCATGGTAATGCAGGATTCCCAGGGATCATCCATTGGCTGTGCAGGCACCTGCTGTTCGGGGGTGCGGTAATTCTCGAACTCTCCCGGCACGCTGCGGTCAACGACGATCAGCCCCGGCTGGTGGCCGCGGGCCATGGCGGCGATACCGGACATATCGATGTCCTGGTCATAGCGAATGCCCTTCTGCCAGTCGACCCCGGGATCGACGGTAGACAGCGGCCGCACCCAGCCGCCATCCAGCCACAGCAGGTCCATTTTGCCGTATCCCGTCATCAGCTCTTCGATCTGGTTGTAGGTATATTGCCTGAAGGCCTTCCAGCGGTCGGGATATTTGGCAGGATCATAATTGACATTGCGGTCCTTGGGCGGAAAATAAGGCCACCAGTAATCCGGGCTATGCCAATCAGGTTTGGAGAAGTAGGCTCCGATCATGAAATCGTCCGACCGGAAGGCATTGAATATTTCTTTGGCCACATTGCTTCGGGGATTGGACGAATACGGGCAGGAGGCGGAGGTGATCTTATAATCCGTCTGTTTGGTATCGAACATGCAGAACCCGTCATGGTGTTTGGTGGTGAACACGACGTATTTCATGCCGGCCTCTTTTGCCGCTGCGGCCCATTTCGCGGGGTCGAAGCGGGTAGGGTTGAAGGTGGTCTGCAGATGTTGATAGGCCTGTACGTAGTCATGGTAGTTCGCAGAATAAGGTCCGCGCCGTTGTGTCCAGCCTTCGTCTTCCGGGCAGATGCTCCAGCTCTCCACGATGCCCCACTGGCTATAGGTGCCCCAGTGCATCAGCAGCCCGAACTTATTATCCTGCCAGCGGTCCAGTTTGGCCTGGACCAGGCTGTCGGCGGTGGGAATATAGGCACGATAGGCGTTGACTTGCCAAAGAGCGTATCGTTTGTACTGTGTCGGCAGACGTTTTGTAAAGTCCTTCCAGTTGCGGGCCCCTTTCGGGCGCCACAGCACTTCCGACAATGCGCTCAGCCGCGGGAAGAGCATGTAATCCACCTTGCGCGGGTTGCTCATATATTCTGACCAGAGATTGGCCTGTGCCCCCAGCACATAGTGGCTTTCGTCGGCGCTCAGCTCTTTGGGTACCGGCTCGTACGAGTACACTTTTTGGAGAGGAAGATAGCCGCCGATAGTCAGCGAGTCGTCGTTACGTATCTGAGAGTGGTCGAAATAGACATAGTCTCCGGGGGTCATGATGACGTTATGATGCTGATGTGCCGCATCGATGCCGCCTTTTTCGCCGCGCCAGCTCATGATCGTGGCATTGGGGGCGATACCGCCTTCCAGGATCTCGTCCCAGCCGATGATCTGCCGCCCTTTCGAGTTGATGTATTTCTCGATCCGCTGCACGAAATAGCTTTGCAGTCCCTCTTCATCTTTCAGCCCGAGGTCTTTTATCCGTCGTTGGCATTTGGGGCAGGCTTTCCAACTGTCTTTCGGGCATTCGTCGCCGCCGATATGGATATAATGAGAAGGGAAGAGTGTCATGACTTCATCCAGCACGTCCTGCAGGAAGGTGAATACGCTGTCATTACCGGCGCAAAAGACGTCCTTGAAAACGCCGAAGCCGTGCTGGACATGATAGGGGCCGCCGGTGCAGCCGAGCCAGGGGTAGGCCGTCAGTGCGGCGGAAGAGTGGCCCGGCAACTCGATCTCGGGGATAACGGTGATATAGCGGTCGGCGGCATATTTGACGACGTCCCGGATCTGGTCCTGCGTATAGTAACCACAATATTCGATGCTGTCATCGCCCGTGCCGGGAGAGTGGCCGATGATGGTGCCGCTGCGGCAGGAACCGACTTCGGTCAGCAGCGGATATTTTTTGATCTCGATCCGCCAGCCCTGGTCTTCGGTCAGGTGCCAGTGGAAGTAGTTCATTTTATGGAGAGCGATATAGTCGATGAATCGTTTGACAAACTCGACAGGAAAGAAATGTCTGCCTACGTCCAGGTGCAGGCCGCGCCACTCAAAACGGGGATAGTCGGTGATGGTGACGGCCGGGATGCTGAAGCCGGTTGCCGCTGACATGCCGGTCGACGTTGATGTGCCGCCTGCCGAAGCCGCTGCGTCTGACGTCGGGCTTATGGCCGGGCCGTGATCGGTCATGACGAATGGGCTCAGCGGCAGGAGTTGGATCAGGGTTTGGATACCATAGAAGATGCCGGGACCGGTAGAGCTGCTGATGGTAATGTTTTCGGGTTTGGCTTCCAGGGTATATTGGCCTTCAGGAGAGGCGGCATTGCCGGAAGCGCCACCGTCGGCAGAGGGCGTCCTTATCAGCCTGATGTAGCCGGAGGCTGGCTGTTGGCCGGGACCTGCTACATGCAGCCGCAAGCCGTAGAGCTGTTGCAGGTAATCGTTGAAAAATTTCACCGAAGACTGATCCTGGTCATCTGCGATCAGCAAGGTATGTTCGTTGATCAGGAAGTGGCCATCGTGCCATTGGGTGCTGACGGGCTCGGGGATGATGGCGACGGGTTGCGCCTGGGCCCGGCAACTGAGACAAACCAGGGCCAGTACGGTTATCAATCGTAAATATTTACTCATAGGACGAATATACCGCAAAAAAAGCGGGGGCCGTCGAACGGCCCCCGCTAAAAATTCATTGATCAGTTATAGCACTCTTTAAGCGTTGCAGCACTCGCCTCACGGCAATACCGGCAGGGTGATGCCCGAAGGATGAGCCGGATCGTGCCAGACCCGGATGGTCGCCTTCCGGAAATCCGCGTTGCCCGCAGTTGGGATATTGACGAAGGTCTGGGGATTGATATCGACCAGCGGGAACCAGCTGCTTTGCACCTGTACCATGATGCGGTGGCCTTTCTGAAAGGTGTGTGCGATCTCGTTCATGTTGAAGGCGACCTCTGCCGGTTGGCCGGGGACCAGCGGCTCCGGCCGCTCATAGCTATTGCGAAACTTACACCGGAAGACTTCTGCCCTTACCAGGCGCTGATAGCCCGCGGGCGCCGTGGCGGTGATGCCAGGTTCCGAGCCCGGGAGGACGTCGATCAGTTTGACGATAAGGTCGGCATCGGTACCGGTAGAAGAGAGGAAGATGTCGGTCTTCAGGCGGCCGGTGACCGTCATCGAATCTGTCAGCGGCCCGGTTTCATATACCAGTACATCAGGCCGCTCCGCGGCAAAGCGTTGGTCGGTGACGATGTATTGGTTATCCCTGGAGGCATGAATGCCGTCGATATAGGGGACCGGATGGGCAGGGTCACTGACGTATTCGTCAAAGCCGCTGGTGGCGGACCCCGATGCGTTGCCGGCCGATCCTGAACCCGCCGCAGGCGGCTGCGGCGCAAGGCCGCCCTTGTCCTGCAGGAAAAACTTCACCGGTTTTGCCTCGGCCGGAGGCCATGTCGCATATTCCTTCCATTGGTTCGTGCCCGTCTCGAAGACAGTCGCTTCCGGTAGTGCGGCCATTACAGAATCCTTGAGGTAATGGTTGAAGAACTTCGTCTCGATATCGTGGTAGTAGTCGTTGACGTTTTGCCCGAAGTTCAGCGCGCCGAATTTTGTCCAGCTGCCCGCAGCCCAGCCGCCATGCGTCCACGGTCCCATAATGATGTGGTTGTCATTATGAGGCGACTGTTGTTCGATGGCCTCGTAGGTCCGCAGGGAGCCGAACATGTCCTCCGCATCGAACCAGCCGCCTACCACCAGTACTGCCGGGCGGATATTGGTGAGGTGGGGCCGGATATTCCGGGCCTGCCAGTAATCATCATACGTAGAGGCTGCCAGATATTCGTTCCATATCTTCCCCTGGTTGTTGAAATACTCCGGCTTATTGGTATTCTTCAGCGGACCGAGGTCCAGGAAGAACTGGTAGGCATCGGAATAGTTAGCCTGGAAGATGTTGCCGCCATAATCCTTCACCGGCTCCGGCCGTTTTACGTCGAAGAAATTATCGAAATCGAAATTGTCCAGCAAGAAGAAGGCGCCATTGTGGTTGGCATCATCCCCGATGAACTCGTCGGTGACGGGCGCCTGCGGCGAGACGGCTTTGATGGCAGGGTGAGCGTCGGGCAGGGACGCCGAGGCATAGAACCCCGGATAGGAGATGCCCCAGATGCCTACGCGCCCGTTGTTGTTGGCCACGTTCTTCAGCAGCCAGTCTACCGTGTCCCAGGTATCGGAGCTTTCGTCCGTAGCCGGATCGGCCGCACCAGGCGAATGCCCCGCCGCACCAGGCCGCTGCCCCGCTTTCCCCTTGCCTTTTTTCGTCTGTGGCAGGGCGTTATGCGGGTCCTTCCTTGCGGGCGTCATCTCCTGGAACTGACCTTCGCTCATATAGCGTCCGCGGACATCCTGGTAGACGAAGATGTACATGTCATGCATCAGGGTATGGTTGGGTCCCAACGAGCCGCGATACAATGTATCTCCGTAAGGACCGGCGGAATAGGGTGTCCTTTCCATGAGGAAGGGATAAGGATGACTATGATCTTTCGGGGTATAGATGACCGTGTACAGTCTTTTGCCATCCCGCATCGGGATATAGACTTCCTGCTTGTCAAAATTTTGCCGGACAAAATCAGTCTCTCCGCCCCTGCGGTTCTGTCCGCAGCTCAGTAGTGGCAGCAGCAGCAGCGTGAGCCCCAGCCGGCTGCACTGCAGTATGATCTTACGCATAGTGTTAGTTTTTGTATACCGGCAGAATGATTTTGGAAGGATGATCGCGGTCGTGCCAGACACGGATCGTCTCCTTCGTGAAATCGCTGTCATCGGCAGTGTAGATGTCTACGAATTTCTGCGGATTGCGGTCTACCAGCGGGAACCATGAGCTCTGGATCTGTATCATCAGCCGGTGACCTTTTTTGAAGGTGTGCGCCACATCCGGAACGGCCCATTTCACTTCCTCTATCTTCCCGGGTTTGAACGGGACCGGATGTTCAAAGCTTTGGCGGAAGCGGCCGCGCATCACCTCGGCATGCACGAGCATCTGGTAACCACCCATCGGATAGGTAGGGGGATTATCGTGTCCGCGTACAGGAAGGGAAGCCTCGGGCGTATAGCTGAAGTCGTCAGGGAATACGTCGATGACCTTGACGATGAAATCCGCGTCGGTGCTGCTGAGGCTGACCAGCAGGTCAGCGACGACGGGGCCGGCCAGGGTCAGGTCCTCCTGCAGAACGGGGGTCTGGAAGGTCAATACGTCTGTGCGGCGGGAGGCAAAACGCTGATCGTCGGTCATGTATTCGCGGGTACGGAAGAAGTGTACGTCTTCCGTATAAGGAACGGGATGCGCCGGATCGCTGATGTATTCACTGAAATCGCTGGTTTTCGTTGGCGCCGTCCAGGACAGTGCGGTATCGGACTGCAGGTAGACCGGCTGGTCCTGACTTTGCTTGGGCGGCCATTGATCGAACTGATGCCATTCGTTGGCTCCGCTGAAGAAGACGGTGGCGGCGGGCAGCTTCGGCTCCGTGCCTTCTCCTTTCAGGTAGTAGTTAAAGAAGGGCATTTCAATATTATTCTGGTACCACCAGGAGGTGTTGGAGCCGAACTGGACATTGCCGAGATGCGTTCCGTCATTGGAGGCCCATTCTCCATGATACCAGGGACCCATCACGATATGGCTATTGGTAGCCGGGCTCTGCTCTTTCAGCGCTTTATATACATGCCAGGCGCCGAAGCAGTCCTCTGCATCGAAGAGGCCGCCAACGACCAGCATGGCCGGTTTGATATCGTACAAGGCCACACGGGCATTACGGGCTTGCCACCAGGCGTCGCGGTTGGGGTGGTCATACAACTCTTTCCAGAAGGCAATCGAATCGCCGGTCAGTTTGAGGATATTCTTTATTGCGCCTGTCTCCAGGAACCATTTATAATTATCATGGGTATAATAGGTGAAACCGGAAGGACCGACAGTGGTGGGCGTGGGGCGGGGTTTGCCGAAGCTGGAATAAAAGGCCCAGCCGTCCATCTGGAAAAAGGCCCCGTTATGATGGAAATCGTCGCCCATGAACCAGTCCGTCACTGGCGCCTGCGGACTGACTGCTTTGAGGGCCGGGTGACCGCTGGCGGCGGCCATGGTGGAATAGAAACCGGGATAGGAGATGCCGAAGATACCAACGCGGCCGTTATTGCCCGGCAGGTTCTTCACCAGCCAGTCGATGGCGTCATAAGTATCGCTGGCTTCATCGATATCCGTATTGGACTTCTTGTCTTTGTTGAAGGGACGGACGTCTGCGAACTGGCCCTCGCTCATCCCGCGGCCGCGTACGTCCTGGGTGACCATGATATAGCCTTCCCGCAGGTAATAGCGGAGATAGCCCTGCGTGAAATTCTTCCACTTGTCCGGTCCGTAAGGCGCGCAGGAGTAAGGAGTGCGGGTCATCAGGATCGGATGTTTCGAGGTTGAATCTTTCGGAAGATAGACGGAGGTAAATAATTTGATACCGTCACGCATCGGGACATAGGTTTCGAGCTTGTAATAATTCTGCCGGATCCAGGCGCTGTCCTGGGCGGTCCCCTGGCTGCGTGCGGTTATGCAGCCCATGGAAAAAAGCAGCAACATTAAGAGTAGTTTTCTCATTTTATCCGTTAATTTTAGTTTGCCGAAGAAGGGAAACCAAACTTAGGACAAAGTCAGCTAATACGGGAGCGATTTTTTATGGAAGGAATGGAGCAAAGCGAAAATTACGAGCTGGATCATGTCCCTGAGGAGGGGCCGCGGCAGAGCGCTGAACAGTTGATAAGAACTTTTTATACGAATTTTCAGCAAGGCGACTGGAAAGGCATGCTGACAGTTTACCACCCTGACATATTCTTCTATGACCCGGTGTTCGGTAACCTGGAAAGTCCGCAGGTAGCGGCCATGTGGGAAATGCTGTTGAGCTCTGCCTGGGGACTGGACCTCCAGTTTGGCCGCATGACCACTGGGGAAGGCTATGGCAGCTGCTATTGGACAGCTACTTATCTTTTTACATCAACGGGGAGGAAGGTCGTCAACAAGGGCAAAGCCCTGTTCAAGTTCAGCGAGGGAAAAATCATCGAGCACCATGACGATTTCAGCCTGTGGGAATGGAGCGCACAGGCGCTGGGATGGCGCGGCCTTCTTTTCGGTTGGACGTCTGTGCTGCAGAACAAGGTCAGGCAAAAGGCCCGCAACAGCCTGGAAAGATTTATGGGTAGAAAGATGGCTGCCGGTAGTCAACCACATTCTTAGACAAATTTCTCATATATGTTCAACCGACGTTATTTTTTGCAATCTTCTATCTTTAGTTCTATAGGTTTTCTGGCGGCCGGGAAGGCGGTTGCCGCCGTTCCATCATCCGGGGAAACGCCTGTTGTCACCGGTCAGCCTGTCGTCATCTCTACCTGGGATGCGGGACTCGCGGCTAACAAGGGGGCATGGGAGGTATTGAGCCGCAACGGGGCTGCACTGGATGCGGTCGAAGCCGGCGTAAAAGTCACCGAATCTTCTCTCAACTGTTGTGTCGGGCTGGGTGCTAATCCTGACAGGGATGGCTATGTGACGTTAGACGCCAGTATTATGGATCACGAGTGGAATTGCGGTGCAGTCGGTTTTCTAGAACGGATCAAACATCCTATATCCGTGGCCCGGCGGGTTATGGAAAAGACGCCGCATGTCATGCTGGTAGGGGTGGGGGCCCAGGAATTTGCCGTGGCCGAGGGTTTTCCGCTGGAACCTTCTGCCTTGTCCGACGATGCCAAAAGGAGCTATGAGAAATGGTTGAAGAAATCGGAATACAAGCCCGTCATCAATATAGAGAATCACGACACTATCGGCATGATAGCCATGGACGCGGCCGGCAACCTCAGCGGCAGTTGCACGACAAGTGGTATGGGATTCAAGATGCGGGGACGGCTGGGCGATTGCCCATCATCGGCGCGGGATTGTTCGTAGACAACGAGGTGGGCGCTGTGACGGCTACGGGACAGGGTGAAGACGTGATCAGGGTATGCGGCAGCCATTCGGTAGTGGAATTCATGCGCCAGGGGATGTCTCCCGGGGAGGCTTGTAAGGCGGCAGTGGAAAAGATCGTCCGGATAAAAAAAGAAAAGGCCAGGGACATCCAGGTGGCCTTCATTGCGTTGAATAAAAAGGGCGAGACTGGCGCTTATGCCATCCAGAAAGGCTTCACCTATGCCCTGAAAAACAACAATGAGGAGAGGATGGTAGAAGTCAAAAGCTATTTTTGATATGGCATTTCAACTGGAAATCTGTTGCTTCAATCTTCGATCGGCGCTGCTGGCACAGCGTGCGGGGGCTGACCGGGTGGAATTGTGTTCCGGACCTGAAGAGGGTGGTGTCACCCCTTCCGCCGGTTTGATCCGCACGGCCCGTGAAACGCTGCGCATAGCACTATACCCGATCATCCGGCCACGGGAAGGTGACTTTTTGTACTCGGAAGAAGAGTTCCGCATCATGCTGAGGGATGTCGATTATTGCAAGCAGCTGGGGTGTAACGGGGTGGTGATCGGCATGCTGTTGCCGGATGGCAGCGTCGATAAACGGCGCTGCGCCCGCCTGGTAGAAGCTGCTTATCCCTTAGGAGTTACGTTTCACCGGGCTTTCGACAGGGCGGCCAATCCTTTCGAGGCATTGGAAGACATTATCGCCATTGGCTGTGAACGGATCCTTACTTCGGGGCAACGACCTACCGCGATGGAAGGCGCGGCACTGATCGATCAACTGGTGCGGCTGGCCGACGATCGCCTTGCGATCATGCCGGGTTCCGGCGTCCGTGCGGACAATATTGCCGAGCTGGTCCGGAAGACCGGGGCCGTCGAGTTCCACACCTCGGCGCGTATCCGGCAAGCCAGTACGATGGAATTCGTCAATGGCCCGATGAATGAGGATCAGTCCTTTGCGATGGCCGGCGAGGAAGAAATCCGGCAAATATGGCAACAGTTAAGCCCTATTTCAGCTTCGTAATCTTCAGCAGGTTGGTCGGCAGGTGCTGCTCGATAGGCAGGCTGCCCGTATTGATCACTATGTCGCCTGTCTTGATAAATCCTCTTTCTTTCAGGATGGCGTGCTGGTCATTAACGATATCATTGAGGCTTTCCTCTTCGGCATAATGGAAGGCTCTTACTCCCCAACTCAGGCTGAGCTGGTTGATGAGGCTCTTTTCCTTGGAGAAGATATACAGGGGCGACCTGGGCCGGTAGCTGGACAGGATAAAGGCCGTATAGCCGCTCTGGGTCATGCCGATCAGGGCGTCGGCATTAGTATCCTTGGCGAGTTTACAGGCATTGTAGCAGATAGCGTCGCTGAGGAAGGAAGGAGAATGAGGCTGGGGAACCAGGTCGTCTTCGCGGTTATATGGATATTCCGTCCTTTCCACTTCCAGGATGATCTTGCGCATCGTCTCGACGACAAGGGCAGGATGCTGGCCGGTCGCTGTCTCCGCGCTCAACATGACGGCATCCGCACCTTCCAGTACGGCATTGGCGACGTCGGTGATCTCACTGCGGTTGGGCTTGACCCTGTCGATCATGCTTTCCATCATCTGGGTAGCAACGATCACGGGCTTGGCCCGGTGAATACTTTTGCGAATGATCTCCCGCTGGGCCATTGGTATTTTTTCTACGGGCAATTCCACACCCAGATCGCCGCGGGCGACCATGACGCCGTCGGATTCCAGCACGATATTGCGCAGGTCTTCCAACGCCGAAGGCATCTCTATTTTGGCGATCACCTTGGTCTGGCTCTTTTTCTCTGCCAGGCGGGCCTTGAGGTCGATGATATCCTCCGCCTTGCGGACGAATGATAACGCGACCCAATCGAGTTTCTGCTCGATGATGAAGGCCAGGTCGATAACATCCTTCTCCGTCATAGAGGGCAGAGAGATCTTCGTGTCAGGAAGATTGACACCTTTTTTAGGCAGCAGGACTCCGCCGTAGGTGACGGCAACCTTGACGTCGCCGGTAGTATCGTCTACGTTGACCACTACCACTTCCAGTTTGCCGTCGTCGATGAGGATCTTATTGCCCACTTCGACATCGTGATGGAGGTTAGGGTAGGAGACGTAGATCTTTTCTTTAGTGCCGATTACTTTCTCCCGGGAAGTGAAGGTCAGGATATCGCCGGGAACGATCGTCAGCCCGCCGTCTTTGATATCGCCAACGCGGAGCTTCGGGCCCTGCAGGTCGCCGAGGATGGAAATATTATAGGGTTCGGAGAGATTGATATTCCGGATATGTTCGATGATCTTTGCCTTGCCTTCATGGTCTCCGTGGGAAAAATTCAGCCGGAAGACATTGACGCCGGCCTTGACGAGCTCCAGCAGTTTATCATAGGTGTCGCAGGCCGGCCCGACCGTGGCAACGATCTTCGTTTTATGAAAGGTATGCTGGAGACCTGCTTGTTTGTCCATATCCTGATACAAATATTTCGATAGATTCTTTGACATTGACAGTGGATTTTTTTAAGATGCTAATATTTTTACGATTTTGAGCCAGTCTTCGCTGATCTTTTGTTTGGCCTTTACGGCTTTTTCCAGGGGGGTGAAATGCATCCGGTTGTTGACGATGCCAACCATCACATTATGCCGTCCTTCCATCAGGCATTCGACGGCCGAATACCCCATCCGGCTGGCGATCACCCGGTCCATACAGGTCGGGGCGCCGCCGCGCTGGATATGACCCAGCACGCAGACCCTGGTATCTACCGTCGGAACCCTTTCCTTTACTACTTTTGCCACGTCATCCGCACCACCGAAATTATCGCCTTCGGCTACGACGATGAGGTTAACAAGCTTTTTACGTCTTTCTTTTTCCAGTAAAGAGCCGATCAGTTCCTCGATATCCGTCTTGCGTTCGGGAATAAGGATATTTTCCGCTCCGGTGGCGATACCGCTGTGCAGCGCGATATAGCCGGCATCCCGGCCCATGACCTCTATGATGAAAAGCCGGTCGTGAGCGTCGGCAGTATCCCGGATCTTATCAATCGCCTCTACGGCAGTATTGACCGCTGTATCGAAGCCGATGGTAAAATCGGTCCCCGCGATGTCTTTATCGATGGTACCGGGCAGCCCGATACAGGGGATGTCGAATTCATGGCTCAGTTTGTGGGCGCCGCGAAAGGAGCCGTCCCCGCCGATGATGACCAGGCCATTAATGCCTAGTTTCTTCAGGTTGGCATGCGCCTTTTTGCGGCCTTCATGTTCGAAGAATTCCTTGCAACGGGCGGTTTTGAGGATCGTTCCCCCCCTTTGAATGATATTAGCTACACTCCTCGAATGCATAGGGACAATGTCATTTTCGATCATTCCGGCATAACCCCGCATGATACCAAATACTTCCATTCCATAATATATACCGGTACGAACAACGGCACGGATGGCTGCATTCATTCCCGGAGCGTCGCCGCCGGAAGTGAGTACGCCAATTTTAGTGACTTTGTTTTCCATCTACAGTCTGTTCTAAACGTTGATTTTTAAAAAGTTTTAACTAATGCGATGAATTGTTGAATATTATCTACCTTAATCTAATCGAAGTCCCAAAAGTAAGGATTTGATTTGAATCCCGAACAATAGACAGGAAGGATCTGTGCCGATAGTTCCTGTCTGACCGATCAATTTATTGTTAAGCCGTAAAAAAACCCGATGGAGTTCGGCAGAATACCACATATAGAAAAAATTGATTTTTCTTTACCGGTCGATGCTGTCATGACAGAACAAGTATTGGGGCAGGCGGCCCCGGATAACCTGGCACCTCTTCGTTGCTATGTCGGTGGAACGGGATGGGGGCAGCCCAACTGGATCGGCAAGGCATATCCCGGAGGAACAAAACCGAAGGATTTCCTGCTGCAATATGCGCGTCAGTTCAATTCGATCGAGCTTAATGCACTGTGGCAACCTGTCTTTATTCTGAGAGGGGTTCCAGGTGGATCTCCGCCATCATACACCGGGCGCTGCCGCCGCCATTGGTCTCGATGGTCGTCAGCGGGGAATGAAGGATTGGGTTGTAAGAAGAGAGCTGCCCGATCTGTTGCTGGCTAAGGGAGTGCCAGGCCTGTGAGGACATGACCAACAGCCTTTCGCCCTGCCGGTTATGCACCTGCAGCATATTGCCGGCAAAGTGATCCATTTGCTGAAGGCTGATGGGGATGAGATCCTTGCCCGACGCACGGATGGTATCGGAGAGGTGTTGTCTTTCCGCCATGACAGGAAGTGAATCCAGGCAGACCACGACATAGCGGTCGGCGACGCACATCATGACGTTGGTATGGTAGATCGCCCTGTGACCGCTGTCCACGGCGGCAAAGACTTCCGGCGTATAACCTGTCTTGCCGCAAAAGTCCAGCAGGATGTCCTTATCTGTCCGTGGGGACAGGCAGGCGTAGGCTATTTTTTTATCCCGGTCAAGCACCATGCTGCCTGTTCCTTCCAGGAAAAGACCTTCCTGTTCATAGCTGCTGAAGTCCAGGGTCTGCCCGATGCGAAAGGCCTGTCCCAGTTGTTGGAGAATGGCAGGATTACGCTCAAGCCGGCGGTTGACGGCAAACATAGGATAGAGGCATACGAGCCCCTTCTCATGAAAGGAGATCCAGTTGTTGGGAAAAATACTGTCGGGGGTGTAAGGGTCACGCGTATCGTCGATCACGGTGACGTCCACGTCATGATCGCGTAGCAAGGTGACGAAGCCGTCGAATTCCCTGAGTGCCGGCTGCTGGGCGTCAGCGCCACCGGAGGCCATATTTCCGGCGATAGTACCGCCGGCGTCGGCGGTCGCCGCACGGGCGGCGTCCGGGGCCTTTTGAAAAGCATTATTGACGGCCGTCTCGGCATTGAAGGTGAAATTCACCGGCCGTATCATCAGGATGTGCGAAGTTGTTTGCATAGATCAAAGGTTGTCCCGTTGCAAAGGCATGCTCATGCAATGGAACCCGCCGCGGGCACGGGACAGTTCTGCCGACGGCATCAGGATCAGCGTGTTTTCCAGGTCGTCGGGATCGGTCTCACCTCTTTCCATGCGGGCGATCAGTTCTTCCGCATGAATGACGTCGAAGCCGCCGGCCCGGAAGGCCTCCACCGTTTTATCGTTGCGGTCATATCCCAGCACGACACCTTCCTTCAATGCCAGCAGATTACAGGAGTCCGTCCATTGCTCGCGGGCATCGAAGGGGAATTCATTATTTCCGGAATAGATGAATTTTACTTTTTCGGTACATTCCAGGTCATTCTTGCTGATATCGGTCAGGAGGTCTTCGAGGTTGTCGAAATATTCGGGATTGCCCTGGTCCTTCTTCCTGAACTGGATGATATGGAGCTTATCTTCTTTCTTATTATTTTCCAGTATCCGTTGCACTTCGTCTTCGTCTTCCCGTTTGATGGCTTTTTTGGAGAAGGTGCCCAGCAATATCCAGACATTCCGCTTGATCTGGGTGAAGATCGTGTCGATATGCATATAATCCCGCTTTTTAGGGATCCGGATGATCGTGATCTTTTTGACCACATTCCGCTGGAACAGCACTTTGATGGCCTGGTGGGCTGCCTCCAGGGAGGTGCGTTCGCTGACGCCGATCAGCAGGTGGTCCTTGCTGACGACCATAACATCTCCGCCTTCCAGGGTGACCTTGTGGTCATCTCCTTCCCGGGGCAGCAGGAAATGATGGTGAGTGTCCGCCAGCTCAATGATCTTTTCGTTATATTCTTCGAATAAGGGGTGATTGAAAAAGATATATTTCGCCAGCAAGGCCTCCCGGGTACGGGCTTTCTTGGCCGGCTTGTTCAGCAGCACATAATGATTGATAACGATGCCGATGTCGCGGGTGAAAATGAAATTCGGAATCGGTGCGAACAGCATCCGGTCGTTGTTCATTGAGCCGCTGATAAAGGTCTTGGCGAGGTGGACGGGGTCCAGTTGCTGCAGTTCCTTCTGCGTGTCGTAGGAGCAGCCTTCGATGGCACAGACCGAGGCCACCAACTTCAGCTTGATTTCATGGCTGGTCAGGATATCGGCCAGCAGCCATTGCAGCTCCACCACCTTTTCCGAGCGATAGAATTGTTCGTCCCCCGGCTTGTAAAAGGCCCGCCGTTGCCCTTCTTGGTCTATCTCTGCCAGGCGGCCGCGGATCTTTTCCGGGTCCAGGAAATACAACAGGATCTTGGTATAGAAGTCATACTCCTTGCGGCGGATGGTATCCAGGTGGACGATGTCTTCGAAAAGCCAGTCCTGCGCTTTGGAAGGCACCACTTTGCCGAGCCCGCTGTCGGGACTGTGGACCAGGACACGGCGGAGGCGCCCGACTTCGGAGGAAACTGCGACGGCTATCTTGACCTTGTGGCTGTTCGTCATTATGCTTGGCTCTTTGTCATTATGAACGGCTGTTTGTCATCATGTGCGTGAATTATTCTTCACCATAACTGCATTGCCACACCGGGGATGGCGCGGCGTGAAAAAGGCCGATAAAGATAAGCCTTTTGCCGTATAGTCCATAAATTAATCAACCGGGTGACCGATTGTCCATTACACAATTATCCGTAGGTTTGAAAAAAAATGTAATGCCCCAGATTACCGACGAGACGATCGATTTGGTAAATGACCGGATCCAGCAGATGGATGAGGACGGGATCGGAAAGGTATGGGATGAATTCGCGAGGGAGCAGCCTGCTCTTGTAGGATACGTTCTTGGGGAGAGCAGGGAACTGCAGATGCCGGACGCCAGGGAAGATGTCGCCTATGTCCTGACCGTTATCCTGCTGAGCTTTCGGGAGTTGAGCCCGGGTATCGCTGCGGTCACGGAGAAGGAATTCGAGACCGCCTTCAACGAAGAGTTCGATGAAATGGAGGAGGTCTTTCACGACGGTTTCGATGAGACGAATGCCATGTCCGTCATCGACTCCTTTTGTCAGCCGGAATTACTACAATTTGCCGCCGCAACAATCTACAGCGACGACGGCGACGAGGAGGAGGAAAGCAATTTTACGGAGGAAGAGGCAGGACTTTTCATCATAATCTTCAAGACCGCGATAGGATTACTGGACAACAAAGTAAAAGCCTTATTAGGCTGATCGCGGAAAACGACAAATAAACTACCAACTGTTAGTTTGCTAAACAACTTTCGCCTATTTTTGGGACAATAAATACATTGTCTCTATGCATTTTCAATTGTCAGAAGAACATTTGATGATTCAGAAGGCCGCCAGGGACTTCGCCCGCACCGAATGCCTGCCGGGAGTCATCCAACGGGATGAACACCAGAAATTTCCAAAAGAACAGATATTGAAACTTGGGGAACTAGGCTTTATGGGGATGATGGTCGACCCGGCCTATGGCGGGGCAGGCATGGATACCATCAGCTATGTGGTGGCTATGGAAGAGATCAGTAAGATCGATGCCAGTGTCAGCGTTTGCATGAGCGTCAATAACAGCCTGGTCTGCTGGGGCCTGGACCAATTCGGCACGGACAGCCAGAAACAGAAATACCTCACCCCGCTGGCCCAGGGCCGCAAAGATGGCGAGCTCTATATCGGGGCTTTCCTGCTCAGCGAGCCCGAGGCCGGCAGCGATGCCACCTCCCAGCGCACTATGGCGGAAGACAAAGGAGATCATTACGTCATCAACGGGGTCAAGAACTGGATTACTAACGGCAGTTCAGCCTCTGTCTACCTCGTCATCGCGCAGACGGATGCCGCCAAAGGCAGTCATGGGATCAACGTGTTCATCGTGGAAAAGAATTCTACCGGCATCGTTGTCGGTCCGAAGGAGAACAAATTGGGCATCCGGGGCAGCGACACCCACAGTATTTCTTTCACTGATGTGATCGTGCCGAAGGAAAACCGTATAGGGGAGGATGGCTTCGGTTTCAAATTCGCCATGAGGACACTCTCGGGGGGAAGGATTGGCATTGCCTCTCAGGCCCTCGGGATTGCTGCCGGCGCGTATGAACTGGCGCTTGGCTATTCCAAACAGCGGAAGGCCTTTGGAAAGGAGATCATGCAGCACCAGGCCATCCAGTTCAAACTGGCGGATATGGCCACCCGTATAGAGGCGGCCAGGCTACTCTGTCTTCGTGCCGCCTGGGAAAAGGACCAGCATCTCGATTTTGGGCTAAGCTCTTCGATGGCCAAGGTCTTCGCCTCTGAAACGGCGATGTGGACGGCCACGGAAGCCGTACAGATCCACGGCGGATATGGTTATGTAAAAGAATACCACGTGGAAAGACTGATGCGGGACGCAAAGATCACCCAGATCTATGAAGGCACGAGCGAGGTGCAGCGTATCGTGATCAGCCGGGCGATTCTGAAGTAGCTTTATGGCGTTCACCGTTGAGCTCCCTTCCGAAATTATAGGTAAAGTTGATCTTCAGTACTCTTGTTTCGGGCTTGGTGATGGCATCCTGGAAGAAGACGCCGGTTGAATAGGTCTGGATCCGGGACTGCTCGGTATTGAACACGTCCGACAGGCTGATCACCAGCATGCCGGCATTGTTTTTCAGGAAGTCCCGTTTGATCGCGATATCCATGCCGCCCGCGGGGAGTGTCTTTCCCTGCGCTACCACATTCGCCGCGCTGTAGTTGCCCGTCAGCTGGAACGTATAGATTTTGAAGAGCTTCATGTCGGTATTGAGTTTTGCAAAGCCGCTGAAACCCGATGCCGAAAGTCCCTGCGACAGGTTATCTGCGTTGATGACGGTCTCGAAGAGGTTCAGGTTAACGGTGGCATTCCACCATTTCGTCAGGGGTATTTTGGCGATGATCTCCGCCCCGTAGGTGTTGCTGTAATTTGCATTTTCAAACGTACTCAACAAGGTATCGCCCGAAAGCGGGATATTATACGGCGTCATCGGGCTGAGCGTATTCTTCAGGTATAGGTTGCTGTTTAGCCCCAGGGTTCCGAATTGCGTATTGTACCCAAGCTCCACCAGGTTCGTGTTTTCCGGCCGGATATGAGGGTTGCCTTCCTGGGGATTCTGCGGGTTCGTATAGTTGGTCAGGGGTGATATCTGCCACCATTGCGGCCGGTTGAGCCGCCGGGAATAATTCAGGTGGAACTCACTATTATCGCCTGTCTTCTCGGTCAGGAAAATGCTGGGGTAAAGCCCGGTCGTATGGTAGTAGAAGCTGCTGTCAATGTCCAGCAAATGCCCAGTATAGTTATATTGTTCGAAACGCAGGCCGGCCATATAGCTGAATTTTCCCAATTGGTCGCTGAAGCTGCTGTAAGCCGCATAGGTATTATCGCTGTAGCTGTAATTGTAGCTTGCTGCCGTGTCTTCAACATAGGTCTGTGTGGTCGTTGAATAATTTTGGAAATCGTTAAAGCTATGATTAAAATGAAGGGTAGCCTTTATCCCGCCTTCGATCTTACTCTTTCCGTCGTGCAAGGGGTCGATGAAGTCGGATTGGAGGGTAAGGCGATGCGCCTGGCCGTTCCCCTGATACTGCTGTATATAAGGGCTGCCGAGGTCTGTCCCGCTCTTGTCGAGATATTGCATGGAGTAGTCCCCATTGCCGGGACCGTTGTAGGTTTCCAGGGCTGCGCTCGCGGTCAGCTTTTCGTTATCCTTTTTAAATGCGTGGGTATAGTCAAAATTGGCATGGCCAAAAACGAAATTATCGCTCTCATACGAAGTCCGCGTACTGCTCGAATCCGCCAGCCCGTTAGCGTCGGTGTAGCTCGTAGTCTGGATACCGGTGGTCGGATGATGTCCGAAGCCGAGATTGCCGGCAACGCTGAACGTATTTTGCGGGTCCATGAAAAAATCCAATCCCGTGTTGATCCGTTGAAATGGTCCGGTAGTCACCTCATGGCCGTGTTGCAATACCGAGGTATTTGAGCTAAGATCATTCAGCGTGGTGGTCGTATTGGAGACAGACCGGTGGCCATGGGCCATATAATTGAGCGTGAAATTCCATTTGTGCTTGTATATATTTGTGTTCAGGAAACCGTAGGTCTCGTGGAGGGAATTCCATACGCCGGTGACGGAGCCGTTCATCCCCGGCTTGCGGTTTTTCTTTAGCACGATATTTACGATGCCATGATTTCCTTGCGCGTCATACCTGGCAGAGGGATTGGGCATGACTTCTATGCTCTGGATTTGATCGGCGGGAATCTGGTCCAGCGTTAGCTGGGTCTGTTTGCCATCCAGCAGGATGACCGGCGTTCCATTGCGCAGCGTGACATTGCCGGCGGCATCGACATTTAGCGTAGGCACCTGGCGCAGGGCATCCTGTGCAGTGCCGCCTTTGCTGGCCAGGCTTTTGTCTACATCGAATATCTTCTTGTCGATCTCGGTCTTGAGTACGTTTCTTGTTCCCACGACTGTAACCGCCTGCATTTGTTTGGGGACAGGTTTCAACCGGATGGTGCCGGCGTTAAAGGGTGCGCCGCCTTCATGACGGCTGCCGTCAAAGGATTTTGAAATTGACTGGTAACCCACAGCGCTGACGCGGAGGATATAGAGGTCTTCCGGCAGATCTTTCAGGGAGAAGCCCCCGTCAGCGCGGCTGATGACTTCCGAGACGACGGTAGAATCCTGACGCAGTAAAACGATCGTGGCGGAAGGGACGGGCTGACGGGTCTCGCCGTCGATTATCTTCCCGGTGAGCGTAGATTCGTCCGGGTGCGATCTGATTTGGGCGACGGCAAACATCGGGCACAGGAATAACAAAGCATAGATAAAATACTTTCCGGCAGAAGCTTTGGGATTGGTCAGGAGGGTCATCAACGGCAAATTAATCCTATTTGCGGGGAGAGCAAACGAATCCTATTACCGCTGGTGTAAATCTCCCTGGGCGCTAGCTGTTGGAATCCACGTCCCCCTTATCCTTGTGGCGTTCGCCGCTCAGTTCCTTACCGAAGCTATAGGTAAAGCTTATTTTCAGCACCCGTGTCTCCGGCTTGGTGATAGCATCCTGGAAGAAGACGCCCTGCGAATACGTTTGGACCCGTGATTCTTCCGTATTGAAGATATCCGACAAACTGAGGACCAGCGTACCCGCATTGTTCTTCATGAATTCCCGCCTGACGGCAGCATCCATCCCGCCGGCAGCCAGTACCTTTCCCTGCGCGACCACATTGGCCGCATTGTAATTGCCCGTAAGCTGGAAGGTATAGATCTTGAATAGCTTCATGTCGGAATTGAGCTTGGCGAACCAGCTAAAACCTGAATTCGACAGACCCTGCGACAAATTATTCGCATTGATGTCCGTTTGGAAAAAGTTGAAATTGGTCGTTGCATTCCACCACGACGTCACCGGGGTCCTGACGATGATCTCCGCACCGTAGATATTCGTATAGTTGCCATTCTCGTAGGTGCTGAGCAGCGTATCCTTGTCCAGCGGAATATTGTATGCCATCATCGGGCTCAGCGTATTTTTCAGGTACAGCGTCGTGTTAACTCCGATATGACCGAGCTCGGTATTATAGGCCAGCTCTGCGAGATTGGTATTTTCCGGCCGGATGTCCGGATTGCCGACCTGAGGGTTCTGCGGATTGGAATAATTCGTCTGTGGCGTGATCTGCCACCACTGCGGCCGGTTGACACGGCGGGAATAGTTCAGGTGCAGGTCGCTGTTGTCGCCGAGCTTCTCGGTGAGGAACAGGCTGGGGTAGAAGCCGGTCGTGTGATAACCGAAACTGCTGTTATCATCCAGCAGGTGACCGGTATATTCATATTGCTCAAAGCGTACTCCGGCCATGTAGCTGAAGGCGCCCAGTTTATCGGAGAAACTGGTGTAGGCCGCATAGGTATTGTCGGTATAGCTGTAATTGTAGCTGGCGTTCGTGTCCGCTATATATCCCAGCGGAGGAATGGAATCCCGGAAATCATTCAGGCTATGGCTGCCATTCAGGTTGGCTTTGATCCCGGCTTCCATCTTAGCGTTACCATCCAGCAAAGGATCGGTATAGTCGGATCGGAAGACGAGATTATGTGCGCTGCCGGAGCCTGTATACTGCTGCACGTAAGGACTGCCCACGTCGTTCCCTCCCTTGTCCAGATATTGCATCGCGTATCTGCCGCTATTAGGGCCCTCATAGGTCTCCAGCGCCGTGCTGGCCGTGAGTTTCTCGTCATGCTTTTTGAAGGCATGCGTATAATCGAAATTGGCATGGGTGAAGACGAAACTGTTGGTGGTGTACGAGGTCCGCGTGCTGGTGGAGTCCACTGGTTCTCCCGTCTGCTCGTAATCGGTCACCTGGGTACCGGTGGTCGGGTGATGACCAAACCCGACATTGCCGGACAGGCTGAAGGTGTTCAATGCATCCATGTTATAGTCCAGCCCTGCCTTCACCATCTGGAAAGGCCCTGTGGTCACTGCATGGCCATGCTGGATGACCGAGGTATTCGAGGAGAGATCGTTGAGGATAGTGGTCGTGTTGGAAACGGACCGGTGGCCGTGAGCCATATAGTTCATGGAGAAATTCCACTTGTGCTTGTATATGTTGAGATTGCCGAAGGCATAGGTCTCGTGAAGAGAATTCCATACGCCGGTGAAATTGCCGTTGAGGCCGGGCTTACGGTTTCTTTTCAGTACGATGTTCACGATGCCGTGGTTACCCTGTGCGTCATACTTCGCAGAAGGATTGGGCATGACCTCGATGCTCTCGATCTGATCGGCAGGTATCTGGTCCAGGGTCAGTTGCGTCGGTTTGCCGTCCAGCAGGATGGTCGGTGTGCCGTTACGCAGGCTGACATTTCCCGATGCGTCGACCTGCAGCGTAGGCACTTGCCGCAGGGCGTCCTGCGCGGTGCCTCCCTTACTGGCCAGGCTATTGGTGACATTGAATACCTTCTTGTCTATCTCCGTTTTGAAAACGGGCCTGCTGGCTGTTACCACAGCCGTCTGCATCTGCGTGGCGACGGGCGTCAGACGGATCGTCCCGGTATTGAGCGGTGCGCCGGCCACGCGATGGCCGCCGGGGATCGTTTTTGAAAAGGTCTGGTATCCGACAACGCTGATCTCCAGGATATAGGGATCTTCGGGTAGGTTTTTAAGGGTGAAATCTCCATCGGCCTGGCTGATGGTTTGCGTCGCAACGGAAGAGTCCTTGTGAAGGACAATGATCGTAGCCGAAGGGATAGGCTGCCTGGTCTGGCCGTCGATGATCTTGCCCTGCAGGATCGGTCCTATGAGACCCGGTTTGCTTTGCGCAATACCTGCAAAAGGAAATAACAACAAGAGGAAGAACACAGAATTTTTTAAACTTTCGATGCGGCGACTTGTCTTTAGGGTCATTATTCTACAATTTTTTAAGTTCAGGATAAGTCGAGTGCGAAATTAAATCGATTTAGCAAGTATACAAACGATAACGGTTACCGTCCGTATAAGTATATTCGCGTTGGACCATTTTCACATGATTATAACACATGACAATAACAGTCTATACATATAATAGGATATTAAGTGAACTGGGACCCGATGTCCGATTGGTGGCAGTCTCCAAGACCAGGCCGGCAGCCGATATCCGGGCCTTGTATGATCTGGGCCAGCGGGATTTCGGCGAGAACTATGTACAGGAACTGACAGAAAAGCAGCAGCTTCTGCCAGCCGATATCCATTGGCATTTCATCGGACATCTGCAGTCCAATAAAGTCAAACAGATCATTTCCTTTGTCCATCTTATTCATGGAGTAGACAGTCTCCGCCTGCTGAAAGAGATCGACCGGCAGGCCGGTGCGAAAGGCAGGGTGGTGGATGTACTGTTGCAGGTCCATATCGCGAGGGAGGAAACGAAATTCGGTCTCGATCCTGCCCAGCTGGCGGAGCTGATGGGCGTGCTGCGCGCCACCGGGGCCGGCGGTGCTCAGGACACCGGGAGCGTCGATTTCGGCGCTTTTGCGCATGTCAGGGTCCGGGGCCTGATGGGAATTTCCTCTTTTACGGATGACCAGCTGACCGTGAGGGCTGAATTCAGGGAGCTGAAAAAGCTATTTGACCAATATTTCCCGGGCGGCGATCCCGGAACCCCCCCCATTCTCTCCATGGGAATGAGCGCCGATTATCAAATAGCCACTGAAGAAGGCAGTAATATGGTACGGATCGGCAGTCTCCTGTTCGGTAAAAGGGACTAGCAGCTTTGGCTTGTCGGGGCGGCGGATCACCTTTGGCCGGCTTCGAAGGAAGGCGTAATTTCGCCCTATGACGGACATCAAAAAAGAAGAAGAAAAGTCCCTTAATTTCCTGGAAGAAATTGTCGGGGAAGATTTGGCCGCCGGCAAGTACAAGTCGATTCTGACGCGGTTTCCCCCCGAACCCAACGGATACCTGCACATAGGTCACTCCAAATCCATCGTGTTGAACTTCGGCCTCGCACAGAAGTACGGTGGTAAGACCAATCTCCGGTTTGACGATACCAATCCTGTCACAGAAGATACCGAATACGTAGAGAGTATCAAGGAGGATATCCGCTGGCTGGGCTTCGAATGGGAGAACGAATTCTATGCCTCCGATTATTTTGAACAACTCTATGCTTTTGCGGAAGACCTCATCCGCAAGGGACTGGCCTATGTCGACGACAGCAGCGCCGAAGAGATAGCCCGGATGAAGGGCACGCCGACTGAACCGGGGACAGACAGTCCTTACCGAAGCCGGAGCATGGAAGAAAACCTTCGTCTGTTTCGCGACATGCGGGCGGGGAAATACCGCGACGGGGACAAGGTGCTGCGGGCCAGGGTGGACATGAGCGCCCCGAATATGCAGCTCCGCGACCCGATCATGTACCGTATCAAGCATGCCCATCATCACCGTACCGGCGATGACTGGTGTATCTATCCGATGTATGACTTTGCCCATGGACAGAGCGATTCCATCGAACACATCACCCATTCTATCTGTACGCTGGAATTCGTTCCCCATCGCCCATTGTACGACTGGTTCATAGAGAAGCTGGATATCTTCCCTTCCCATCAATATGAATTCGCACGTCTTAATATGACCTATACGGTGATGAGCAAGCGGAAACTGCTGCAACTGGTCAACGAGGGATACGTGACCGGCTGGGACGATCCCCGCATGCCTACTATCTCGGGCCTGCGCCGCCGGGGGTATACTCCTGAAAGTATCCGGATGTTTGCCGAGAAGATCGGGGTGGCGAAACGGGAGAATCTCATCGATGTATCGCTCCTGGAATTCTGCGTGCGCGAACATCTGAACAGAATCGCCGCCCGCCGCATGGTCGTCTTCGATCCCCTGAAGATCGTGCTGACCAACTACGGGCCGGAAGAAGAATGGTTGCCGGTGGAAGACAACCCGGAAGACCCGGAGACCACGCACCGGCAGGTACCTTTTAGCCGGGAATTGTATATCGAACGTGAAGACTTTATGGAAAACCCGCCGAAAAAATTTTTCCGCCTGGCGCCCGGGCAGAAGGTACGGCTAAAGAGCGCCTACATCATCCAATGCGATGAGGTCGTCAAAGACGAGGGCGGGAAAATAACGGAGCTGCGGTGTTCCTACCTGCCGGAAAGCAAGAGCGGGGGGCAGTCCAATATCAAAGTGCAGGCTACCATCCATTGGGTCAGTATTGTGCATGCCATCACCGCGGAAGTAAGGCTGTATGACCGCCTGTTCCGGGTCGAAGACCCGGCCAATGAAGACGGAGATTTCAAGGAGTATATCAACCCGGACTCCTTGCAGGTAACAGCGGCTTATGCCGAACCGGCTTTGCGCCAGGTTAAATTCCACGAACACTATCAATTCCTGCGGAAGGGATATTTCTACCTCGACAAGGACAGCTCGGAAGACCGGCTGATCTTTAACCGGACGTCTACTTTAAGGGACAACTGGGTAAAAGAGCAAAAAAAGCAATAATGAAATAAGGAGACGTTTCGTCTCCTTATTGTTTGATTTTTGTCGGTTCATTTATTGGTTTCCACCGCCGCCGCCGCCACCGCCTCGTTGCGGACGATTCTGTTGTTCCCAATCCTGGTATTTCTTGAAAAGATCGGGCCCCAGAACAGCCTGAATGCGGGCATTCTGTGCATCCATCAGAGGCTGCATCTTAGCCATCCTATCCTCGCGGCTCAGTCCTTGATTGGACGGATCCATGAAAATATCACGCCGTTTCTGGCTAAACTCCGTAGTGATGGCCCGCATGGAATCGGTCTGTACCTGCGTAAGATTCAGGTCCGACTTCATCTTCTGCAGTCTGGCTTCCATCCGTTGACGCTGGGCGGCCGTATCCATCATCCCGCCACCACGCTGTGCATAAGTGGAGGAGAAGGAAAAGAGCGCTATGACCAAGGTAGCGCAAGCGATCGTTTTTTTACTGAAATTCATAATTGGACGTTTTAATGATTGGTATACCAAATCTGTGCTAAAATACTGTGCCACCGGGGGCTTTTACGTAGGCGGCAATACCCCCCGCAGGGAGTCGGTCAATAGCAGCTTTTTTGGCGTGAATATTGCTTTTTTATTGTCCCCATCGCCTTATTATCGCTGGACATTTGTTGCGTTTTTTTCTCATCTAAATCCTTGTCAATCAATTGAGAGCATTTTTACTTTAATCTCTCCACCATGTATTTACCGACCATCGACCTGTATGAATTAGGGCAATATCTCCGCATCGTGCTGTGGATTTGCCTGCCATTGATCATTATTTCGCTGCTGGTCACGACCTGGCTCCAATACCGGCGAAGACAGTTGGACCCGGGCGGATTGCGCCTGTCTATGGAAGGCGGCGATTCGCTGTCGTACCGGGAGCATGAGCCCGATGACCCTGTGGAACACGGACCTGCGAATGCGGAGCATAATCCTGCCAATCATCCTGAGCGTATTCCTGACAAAGAAAGTGTCACCGAGTGGAAAGGTAAGGATAACATTTACCAGGGAATTCTTTGGATGAAGGAGAAATATGAGCAATACAGGGACCAGGCCGATCACCGGTACGAGTTGCTGAAAGAAGAGCTCAAGCGGTCGGAGCACCGGTACCAGGATCTGCTGCTATCGGTAGAAGAAAACAAAAGCAGCCTGCCGGCAACAGGTCAACAGCAAGAGCAACTGGATGCCCGGCAACTGATCATCGATGAACTGGAAGAGCAACTGCGCATCGAACGGTTGAAAGTGGAAGAGCTCGTCGCCACGCTGCAAAACAACAGCCAGCTGCTGTTGAATATTCACCAGGAACTGGATAAATCGGTCCATATCGCCAAAGAGGCGGAATAACAATGCCCACCGCGGGAAGAGCCGTCCGTGCTTGGGAAGGCCTATGAGGCTCGCTTATGCATAGGAAAATGATTATCAATCAACTATGAAGTGGCAATCCATTTGCCCTCTATGGTGGTGATAATCTGTATATAATGAAAAATCCGCGCCTCTTACCCTTTGCCCTGTTCATCAGTGGCATGCTGTCGGCCTCGGCCGCCGGTGCACAGACGGCTGCTAGCTGGTCTTTCAACAATACCACCGCCGCTACAGTCGGCGGCGGCGAATACTTAACGGCCAGCAATGTGACGGTAGGGTCGGATATAGTCAGTATCGCTTTTAACGGCACGGATTTTTACGGGCAGGACGGATGGCCCACCACCACGACTATTGACGCCAACGCATATTTTCAGTTCACTCTTACAGCGAATTCCAACTATTACCTCGTGCTGAATACCGTCTCCCTGGCCCTCCGGCGCAGTACATTAGGAACAGCTGCGGGATCGGGGCCCGAGAACTGGATTTTGGCGTCCAGCCTCGATGGTTATGCAAGCGTCATCTCCACCGGCACCCTGACGACCAGCTATCAGACGTTCACTGTCACTTTGCCCGCTGCCTTTCAATCCATTGGTTCAACTGTGACATTTCGTTTATATGGCTACAATTCCGTCACAACTTCAGGCGGCGAGAACCGCTTTGTGACGGACAATATCACCATCAAGGGACAGACGTCACCCACTACACTGGCCGTTCAATCCCTTCATCTCTCCGGAACCACCACAGCCGGGGCAGTCGATCTGCAGTGGCAAGCCTCAGGTTTTGCCGACGGGACGAATTATATCATACAGCGATCGCCCGATGGGGCGAATTTTACCGATATCGGTCAACTGACCGGCTCCGGGGAGACAGCCTTCCAGTACCAGGATGCGTCGGCGCCTGCCGTTTCTACAGTCTTTTACCGGATCATGGCGCAACAGCCGGATGGCAGCAGCGCATGGTCGCCTGTGATAGCCGTCAATCTGTCCTCCGCTGCCGGCCAGACCGGGATCCGCAGCGTTGCAGCGGAAGGCGGAGACCTCAGGACCTTGTTGCATTTCGCGGCAACGGGTACGTATCAGCTGAATATCTATTCGACAGATGGAAAGATGTTGTACCGGCAGGTACTGCGGGAACAGGCAGGAGACCCGGCAGAAGATATATCCTTCGGAACGCATGCGCATGGCGTCTATATACTCACCCTGTCGGGCACAGGCGTCAGGACCAGCCGCGAATTCATATACTAATCAACTCCTAGAGCAATTTTTTTGCTTCATAGCTTAACGCTTCCGAAACCACATTTTGCAGCGACGCCTTAGGATTCTGCATCAGCAGTTCCAGCAACTGACGGTTCAGGTCATTGCCACCGGCTCCTTCGGGGAGAAAGGAACCCACCTGGTTAACGATCAGCAGGTTCTGGTCCTTATAGTTGCGGACCGCATCCCAGGCTTCGGGACTGACATAAAGCTGTTGGGTGATATTATGCTCGAATTCCTGGCGAATGCTGAGGGTCAGCAGTGATTGCATCTCGCGGGCGCTGAGCCCCGGCTGATTGGCCCGCTGGATCAGGTTGGGGAGAGCAATGCGATCGGTCAGCAGGATCAGTCGTTCGTATGCCTGCAATTGCAATTGACGGGAAGGGAGTCCGTCGATCGGCGGTTTATGATCCGCGGCCAGCTTTTTCTCCGCCTCTTTCATCTGCCGCCGTTGTTTGATGAAAAGCCACGCCAATGTACCGGCGAGTAGCAGGGCAAAGATGATCGCGATAATATAGAGGGTGGTGGAATCCATAGTGAGGGGCCTTTTTTAAATGTGAACAAAAGTAATGATTCCAGCTATATTTTATCCTCTTCTTTCTGGTGCAGCGTATCTACCTTCCGGTAAGACAGGAAGAAGACCAGCGGAAAGATCAGTAAAGAGAAGATCGTCGCGCATATCAGTCCTCCGATCACTACACGGGCTAGCGGGCGGGAACTTTCGGAACCTATGCCGGTAGAAATAGCCGCAGGCAGCAGACCAATGGAAGCCATCAGCGCCGTCATCATTACCGGCCGGATCAGCTCGTTCACGCCCAATTTGATGGATGTATACAGGGGGCTTTCGCTGTGACGGATCAGATCAAGGTTGCGCTTGAATGCGGTGATCAGCAATACTCCTTCCAGGATACAGATGCCGAACAGGGCGATGAATCCGATGCCGGCGGAAATACTGAAGTTGGTGCCGGTGATCAGCAGGGCCATGATTCCGCCGACGACGGCGAAGGGCACGTTGAGAAAGACCAACCCGGCGTCTTTCAAGTTCCCGAACATGGCAAAGAGCAGGAGAAAGATCAGCAGCAGGCTAATGGGCACTACTTCCTTCAGTCGTTTGGTTGCACGTTGCTGGTTCTCGAAATCTCCCTGCCATTCCATGGAATAGCCTTTCTTCAAATGCACCACCTGGTCTACCTTCTGCTGAGCCTCAGCGATGGTGCTGCCCATGTCCCTTCCACGGATGGAGAACTTGACGGCTGCATACCGCTGATTATCGTCCCTGAAGATCAGGCAGGGGCCAGTGGAATTCGAGATCCTGGCAATCTCCTGCACGGGCACTTTGGACCCGCTCTGCGTCGGGACCTGCAAATTGCCAATATCGGTCTCCGTTGCCCGGTATTGTTCGGGAAACCGGATGCGGATATCGAATTTACGGACTCCTTCATACAACTGGCTGACCGCCTTTCCTCCGATGGCCATCTCGATGACGGCATTGGCATCGGCAGTCGAGACGCCATACAGCGCCATTTTACTCTGATCCAGGTCGATGTCCAGTTCCGGTTGACCGATATTACGGATGACACCCAGATCTTCGATCCCGATGACGGTCTTCAGGATATTATCCACCGCCTGCGCCTGGGTTTCCATATAATTCAGCGAATCTCCGTAAATCTTTACGCAGATCGATCCTTTGACGCCGGATACTGCCTCCTCCACATTGTCCATGATGGGTTGAGAGAAATTGTAGTCCACGCCCGGGATAATGGACAGCGCCCTATTCATGGTGTCAATCAGTTGTTCCTTGGAAATGGCAGGCTTCCAATCTTCCTGAGGATAGAGGGTCACGCCAAATTCATTGTTATAAAACCCGGCTACATCCGTTCCGTCATCGGGGCGGCCCGTCTGGCAAATGACGCGGCTGACCTGCGGAAACTGCATGATGATCGCCTGCATTTCCCGGGCCCTGGCAACAGAGGTGTCTAGCGAGATGCTATAGGGCAAAGTGGCTCTGACCCAGATCGAACCTTCATTCAGTTGCGGCAGAAATTCCGAGCCGAGGAAGCGAAAGGAATACAATCCCGCTACGACGCCGATCACGGCGATCGCCAGCGACAGCCGTTTGTGGTGGAAGACGAACCGGAAACCGCGCAAGATCGAGCCGGTCATGAAATGTGTGATGGGATTGTGCTTCTCCCTTACATTTTTTCGCAGGAGTACCCCCACCAGCACCGGTACGAGGGTCAGCGTAAAGATCAGCGCTCCCAGCAGAGCGAATCCCAGCGTGTAGGCCAATGGCGAGAACATTTTCCCTTCCACCTTCTGAAAGGAAAAGATGGGCAGCAGCGCGGTGATGATGATCAGCTTCGTAAAGAAAATAGCCTTCCCCAGTTCGGCGCCCCTTTTGCGGATCATGCCCAACTTGGATAGGTGGTTAAAACGTTCCATTCCTATCTCGTGGACCTTCTTGTCCAGTTGCACGAAGAGTCCTTCCACCATGATCACGGCGCCGTCGATAATGATCCCAAAGTCGATGGCGCCCAGCGACAGCAGGTTGGCCGACATCCCCATCAGGTGCAGGCAGATAAATGCAAACAGGAGGGAAAGAGGGATGATGATGGAGACGATCAGCGTGGTCCGCCAGTTGAACATGAACATCGAGACGATCAGGGTCACCAGCAGCATGCCTTCCACAAGGTTATGAAGGACGGTATGCGTCGCATACCTGATCAGGTCTTCGCGGTTGTAAAACGGGATGAGTTTAGTGTCGGCCGGCAGGATACGGCCGTTGAGTTTTTCCAGTTCCGTTTTCAGCCCCCTGATCACCACATCCGGATTTTCTCCCTTTCGCATCAGTACGATGCCCTCCACGGCATCCGGGTTGTCCCGGAGTTTCCGGTGACCTGCTGAGTCGATGGCATCGGTCCGGCCTACTTCCCCCAACCGGGGCACGTTGGAGATCTCTACATCCGCCACATCCCTGACGAGCACGGGGATGCCGTTGTTGTCTTCGACGATGATGTTTTTGATCTCGTTGATATCGTTCAGCAGCCCGATGCCCCTGACCACATAAGCCTGCGAGTTCTTATTAATGATATCTCCGCCGATATTGATATTGCTCTTGCCGACGGCACTATACACGTCGAGAGGGGTAATGCCCAGGTTGGTCAGCACCTGCGGATTTACCCGGATCTCATAGGTTTTGACCATGCCCCCAAAACTGACGATATCGGCGACACCCGGGATGGCGCGCAGATTACGATCGACCACCCAGTCTTGCATGGTCTTGAGCTCGCGGGGGTCCCGGAAACTGCTTTCAAGGGTATACCTGAAGACCTCACCGGTAGGGCCGGTTGGAGGCTGCACATCCGGATCGACGTTATCCGGCAAGTCTGCGTCATGCAGCAGATTGTTCACCTGCTGACGGGCATAGGTGTCCTGGACACCATCATCGAAGATCAGTTTGACGACCGACAATCCGAAGATGGAGGTCGAACGCAGGCTGGTCTTTTGCTGCACCGGGTTCATCGCCAGTTCCAACGGTATGGTCACGAATTTCTCCACTTCTTCAGCGCTGCGCCCGGGCCATTGCGTAATGATCGTGATCTCCGTATTGGTCACATCGGGAAAGGCCTCAATGGGCATATTCTTAAAGGTGATGACGCCGTAAACGACCAGCAGGAGCGTGGCAAAAAAAATGAAATATTTATTCTTGAGGGAAAAGGCTAGAATGCCTTTCAGGATATTATTCATATGGTCAGCAATTAAGGAGGTAGTGTTAACGACGCGTTAATGATTTGTTAACGCATGAAGCGAATATAGAGGTTTTCTCTAAAGGATCAACATTAAAATCCGGACGAGGGGAAGCCCGACATAGTCGTCCCTCATAACAATAGGACGTATTTTAATAAATTTTAATAATAGACAGGGTGGAATACGAAACCCTGTAGTTCGTTCCATTCCAGGGCAGGGGCAGGGGTTTTGATAAGCCGGTTGACTTCCAGCAGGGAGGAGGCGAGAGGGGAGAGGCCATCGACGCGGTATAGGTCGGTATCGAAGGAAAAGTAGAACTGCCGGTAACGTTGGAAAGAAGGGATGGGCCGGCCATCTATTTCGTCTGGGTTCTTCATGGCGCCGACCATACCTTCGGCGCCGTATCCTACCGTTGCATTCAACCATCGGGGGAAATGGTCGGAGGCTGGCAGGAAGCTGGCGATATTGAAGGACAGCCAATAGCTTTGCCCGTTATAGTCCTTCAGCATCCTTTCCGGCAGGTTGCTGCCCAGTTCGGCCGGGTAGTACTGCGGGAAGAGGGTACCGTGATAGGAATATTTGAGACTGATGCGTTGTTCATGCCATAGCAACTGCTGACCTTCGAACAGCACACAGCCGGCAATATTGGCCAGCATGTCCCCTTTGGAGAATCCCCATTTGGCGGAATGGCCATCCATGACCTCGATCATCGTCATGAATCCCAACCCGGTGAGGGCGCCGATCAGGGCGGCTGTCCCGTTACGGATGCCGCCCCAGCGCATCAGGTTGTTTTGGAAAGCGGCGATATTATAGGCGGTAGTGGCATGACCGACCTTGTCCATGTTCAGCCATTCGGCATTGTCATTGAAGAAATGGAATTTGCTGTGAGGGAATTTTTTATACCAGAGATATTGCAGGCCGATAGTGACCGCAGAACCGATGGCGGATTCGGTGATGATCACCCCGTTGACGCGGCCGGGATTGTATTGGGTGGAAGCTTTAAAAAAATTCTGGGCCGGCAAAGATACGGTCGAGAGGATCAGGTTGAGGGTGAGTAAAAACGGTAAGCGATAGCCGGTTCGGATATTCATGTAAATAAAAGCAAATATATATACTTTATTTTATTTCTCCGGCTTAGGCGTTTCTCCCGACGCCGCCGGTTTGGCGAATTGTGCCTCCAATCCCTCTGCCTGGGAGATGATCTGCCGGGCAGTCTGAAGGTCCCGACTGAAATCCGCCGCCTGGGTATCCGATAAGGAATTGTAATAATCCACCTGCTGATGGCAGTCCCGCAACACGGCATCGGCTATCTGCCGCCCTTTGATCAGGTCGCCGGCCTGATAAAAGGCAAAGGCATATTGTAACGAGGAGATATCCTGCTGGTCGTATGCAGATGTCATCCCGTAAGCGAGTGTGGTCCGGTTCAGCATGGTATAACCATAGTTCAGTACCCGTAAGGCACTGTCTTTGCTGCCGCGGGTTGCCAGCGTCTGTCCCAACGCAGAAAACGCATTGCGCATCGACAACAGGATCCGCCGCCCGTTCTCGTCAAAATACATATCGGGATTCTCCGCCCCCCCGAACTTAAACCGGTACATGAGATTCCGGTACATCGTGTCTACGTCAACGTTACTTCTGTCAGCATCGGGGTCGATAGGCGTCAGGCGAAACGCCAGCCCGTCATTGCGGAGCCAGCTGTTGAGACCCAGGGCGTAGGGCTCCGTAAAATCAATCGGGCGCTGCCACTTATTGGCAGCAATGATATTGAGCTCTATCACATCATTCTTGAAGAGATTATTACCGGAGAAGGTGAAATCCAGTTTGTCCGGGATCCGCGCACTGTCCTTCGCTGCCACCGTGCCGTTGGCGATGACCGCCTGCTTATCCACGGGGATAGAAAAATTATGCGTGGGGAAATAATTGATCCTATCACCGCCTTGTGTTTCCAGCTGGTTACTATCGCTGCCCATGAAAGCCATAGCGTCATTGAGATCCATATATGCTCCTTTCGGAACCTTTCCCTGGTCGGAAAAAGGAATGTAATTCCGGTTATCACCCACGTATTTATCCGGGGTCCAGCTCATGGGGATGGGATCACTCTGGTTGATCTTACGGCGGAGCTGGTTGATCATCCAGTCGGTGCCCAGGAGGCTCGTCACGATGACGCGTACGTCGGGGCGGATATTCTCCACTTCCTGGTCATACCACAGCGGGTAGGTATCGTTATCCCCACCGGTGAAAAGGACGGCCCCGGGGGCGCAGGAATTCAGGTAATCGGAGGCTGCGTCTCTGGCCAGGGTCTTGTGCGAACGGTCGTGGGCCTTCCACTCCTGGCTGATCATCAGCACGGGTACCGCCAGCATACAGGCAGTCAGGGAGAGGCCGGCTGCCCGGAGACCGGCCAGTTTGCTGCGTTTCAGCCAGTCATATATCCACAATACGCCGAGGCCTATCCAGATCGAAAAGGCATAAAAGGAACCTACATAAGAATAATCCCTTTCCCTCGGCTGGGGCCCTGCCTGGTTGAGGTAGAGGACAATGGCGATCCCCGTAAAGAAATACAGGAGGAATACCACGACGGCGCCTGCTTTATCCCGTCGCCATTGGAAGACCAATCCCAGTACCCCCAACAGGAGCGGTAATAAAAATAAGGTGGTATGCGCTTTGTTTTGCCGGAGCGAATCAGGCATCCTGCTCTGATCCCCCAGCCGGAGATTGTCATACAATGAGATCCCCGTTATCCAGTTGCCGTCCCGGGTATTGCCGGTGCCCTGCAGGTCATTCTGGCGCCCGGCGAAGTTCCACATAAAATATCGCCAGTACATCCAGTTGAACTGGTAACTCAGCAGCCAGCGCAGGTTATCCCCGGCCGTAGGAGCTTCCCCGTCCGCCAGCCCCAGATATGATTTATAGTAATCCACGTGGCCCTGGGAATTATCGGTGTCCCATAACCGGGGAAAAAGGTGAATATCCGAAGGATCATAGTCCAGGTGGATCTTATGGCCCACCACTTCGTATTTACCGGTCGTTTCATTCTTATAATAAATATTCCCGGTCTCTTCCTGGTTAGTCGGTTTGGCTGTAAAATCGGCGCCAGATATGATGGGCCATTCTCCATACTGCGAACGGTCCAGGTAGGCGACCAGCTCGATTGGATTGTTGACGTTCTGCATGTTGACGGCAGGTTCGGCATTTGCCCGGATCAGGATCACGGCATAAGGGGAATAACCGAGCAGGATAAAGGCGAAACAATACAGTCCCAGCTGCAAATAATATTTCGCATGTTTCTTTCCCCAGCGGATACCCCAAACGATGAGCACCACCAGCAAGGCAATGAAGAAGAAACACCCGGAATTAAAAGGGAGCCCAAAGCTATTGACGAAGAGCAGCTCGAACCACCCCATGACCTTGATGATATCCTGGATGACCAGGAACTGCACCACCCCGGTGAGGACGCAGGCGATCAGGAAGGCCAGGAGCATCCCCTTGCGCGAAAACCGGAAGCGCCGGAAATAATACGTCATGACGATGGCCGGTATGCTGAGCAGGCTGAGCAGGTGTACACCGATGGACAAACCGATAATATAGGCCAGGAGTACGATCCATCTGTCTGCTCTGGGTTCTCCGGCATGCTCTTCCCATTTCAGGATGGTCCAGAAACTCATGGCAATGAACAAAGGGGATACCCCGAATACGATGGCTTCGACCGCAGAGAACCAGACGGAGTCGGAAAAGGCAAACGCCAAAGCGCCCACAGCGCCGGCGCCGATAATGGCGATCATTTTTTCCGGCGTGAGGACTTCTCCTTTCGGCACCATCAATCTTTTGGCCAGATGGGTAATGGTCCAGAACAGGAAGAGAATGGCGAATCCGCTGCTCAGCGAGGACAACAGGTTCACCTGGCTGGCGGCATGCGGATTGGCCACTGTAGCGTCCCAGCTCCCGCTGAACAAAATGATAAATAGTCTCCCCAGCAGAATGAACAGGGGCGCCCCCGGCGCATGGGTGATCTGCAATTTATAGGCGGCAGGCGTAAATTCCCCGCAATCCCAGAAACTTACTGTTGGTTGCCTGGTGATGATATACACGGTGCAGGCAATGGCGCAGACTATCCATCCGGAGACGTTATTTATCTTTTTAAAATTCATACCCGAAATGTAAGAAAGTTTAGATTCAAATCCTATTCAATCGCCCCCTGGTGCTTGGTGTCTACGTTACGGTAGGCCCAGGCGAAGATCAGGGGGAATACCAGCAGCGAGAAGATCATGGCGCACAGGATACCGCCGATGACCACCCGCGCCAGGGGCCGGCTGCTTTCCGAGCCTATGCCATGCGAGACCGCCGCCGGGAACAGGCCGATGGCCGCCATCAGCGCCGTCATCATGACGGGCCTGATCCGGGAGTTGACCCCCAGCTTGATGGCGGTGTACAGCGTATGACTCTGGTTATGCATATGCTCAAGGTTATGCTTGAAGACAGTGATCAGCAGTACCCCGTCCTGTATACAGATCCCGAACAGGGCGATAAAGCCGATACCGGCCGAGATGCTGAAGTTCGTCCCGGTGATATGCAGTGCAGCTACGCCGCCGACGATGGCGAAGGGTACGTTGAGGAATACCAGCCCGGCGTCCTTGAAATTGCCGAACATGATGAACAGCAGCAGGAAGATCAGTCCCAGGCTGATAGGCACTACCTGTTCCAGCCGTTTGGTGGCACGCTGCTGGTTCTCGAAGTCACCCTGCCAGACCATGCTGTAGCCTTTCTTGAGTGTAACCGCAGCGTCGACTTTTTGCTGTGCTTCGGCGATGGTGCCGCCCATATCCCGGCCGCGGACGGAGAATTTCAGGGCGGCATACCGTTCGTTGTCATCCCGGAAGATGAGGCAGGGGCCGGTCTTCATGGTAATAGCCGCTATTTCCTTGATGGGCACTTTCGAGCCGCTCTGGGTGGGGACCATCAGGTCACCGATATCATCGACCGAGGCCCGGTATTCTTCGGGCAGGCGGATGCGGATATCGAAGGTCTTGATGCCTTCATACAGCGTGGACGCCGCCTTGCCGCCGATGGCCATTTCTATGACGGCATTGGCGTCGGCAGTCGCCACGCCATACATCGCCATCTGCTGCTGGTTCAGGTCGATATCCAGTTCCGGCTGGCCCAGGTTCTTGATGACGCCGAGATCTTCGATCCCCCGGACGCCTTTCAGGATGTTATCGACTTCTGTCACTTTGCTTTCCATATAGTCCAGGGAATCTCCGTACACTTTGACACAGATGGAGCCTTTCACACCCGACACGGCTTCCTCGATGTTATCGCTGATTGGCTGCGAGAAGTTGAGGTCGACGCCCGGAAGGACGCTCAATTTGCGGTTCATGGTATCGATCAACTCTTCCTTGGTCAGTTTCGACTTCCATTCTCCTTCCGGGTACAACAGCACGTCGAATTCATTATTGTAGAAGCCGGTGACATCCGTTCCGTCATCCGGGCGGCCGGTCTGTGACGCGATGACCTTTACCTCGGGAAATTCCATCACCATTTTCCGGACCTCACGGGCGACCTTGACGGATTCGTCCAGGGACACGCTGTAAGGCAGCTGTGCTCTCAGCCAGATCGCTCCTTCATCCAGTTCCGGCAGGAACTCGGTCCCCAGCAGAGTAAAAGCGTAAAACCCGACTCCAATGATGATAAAGGCGATGGTGATCGTGGACTTTTTATGTTTCCAGTGAAAGGTAAAACCCTTGATCATCATCCCTGTGAGGAAGTGGACGATAGGATTGAACTTCTCATGGACGTTTTTGCGCAACAGTAAATTAATCAGCGCCGGCACCAGTGTGAGGGTAAAGATCAGGGCGCCTAACAGTGCGAAGCCGAGCGTATAGGCGAGGGGAGAGAATAGTTTGCCCTCGACCTTCTGGAAGGCGAAAATTGGCATCAGGCCGGTGATGATGATCAGCTTGGCGAAAAAAATCGTTTTCCCGAACTGGGCGCCGTTCTTCTTGATCAGCCCCATTTTGGCCATCTTATTGAACCGGTCCATGCCGACATCGCGCGCCTGGTGGTCCAGGATCACAAACAGCCCTTCCACCATTACCACCGCCCCATCGATGATGATCCCGAAATCCACGGCGCCAAGGGACAAAAGATTGGCGCTCATGCCCATCAGGTGCAGACAGATGAAGGCGAACAGCAGGGACAGCGGAATGATAATGGATACGATCAGGGTGGTACGCCAGTTGAACATGAACAGCGACACCAGCAGGGTGACCAGGATGATGCCTTCTACCAGGTTATGGAGCACGGTATGGGTGGCATAATGGATGAGGTCTTCCCGGTCGTAATAAGGGACGATCTTCGTATCCCGGGGCAGGACCATCGAATTGAGCTTGTCGATCTTTTTCTTTACGGCCTGTACCACTTCCGTTGGATTCTCTCCCTTACGCATGACCACGATGGCCTCTACGACATCGTCCTGGTCCACGATGACGCGATGACCGGCTGAATCGACCGGGTCGGCTCTTCCGACGCGGCCCAGGCGCGGAACATTGGAGATCACTACATCCGCCACGTCTTTGACCAGTACCGGGATATCGTTGTTGGTTGTAACGATGATATTTTTTATTTCGCCGATATCGTTGAGCAGACCGATGCCGCGTACGACATAGGCCTGGTTGTTTTTGACGATGAAATCGCCGCCGATATTGATATTGCTTTTACCGACTGCATTGAAAACATCCAGCGGGGTAATGCCGAGGTTGGTCAGTTTGCCCGGGTCGACCTTGATCTCATAAGTCTTTACCCTGCCGCCGAAGCTGACGATATCGCCGACGCCCGGCACGGAGCGCAGCTGCCGGTCGATGACCCAGTCTTGCATGGTCTTCAATTCCCGGTCGTCCCGGATATTGCTCTTGAGCGTATAGCGATAGATTTCACCGGTAGGACCGGTGGGCGGCTGTACCTGGGGCTGGATATTTTCGGGCAGGGTGACATTTTGCAGCAGGGCGTTGACCTGCATGCGGGCGTCCCTGTCGACCACACCGTCATCAAAAATGAGCTTGACATAAGAAAGGCCGAAAATGCTGGTTGATCGGAGGCTGATCTTCTGTTGAACGGGGTTCATGGCGATCTCGACAGGGATCGTCACGAACTTTTCTATCTCTTCCGCGCTGCGCCCCGGCCACTGAGTGATAATGCTGATCTCCGTGTTGGTAACATCCGGGAATGCCTCGATAGGCATGTTCCTAAAGGTGATGACACCCGTAATCAGTAAGAGGGCTGTACAAAAGAAGATAAAATACCTGTTCTTGAGAGAAAAGGCAATAATACTTCTGAGGAATTTATTCATCTCCGGGCGATTTTTATGTTTATGACGGGCCTTCAGTCCATCAGTAATGTAGAATCAGGTTAACTGTTCAGGGCATTGTAAATAAGGATGGCCTGCGATGAAACGATCTTTTCACCCTCATTCACGCCCGTGGCGATAAAGGTCTTGTCGCCTACGGCGCTCAGCACCGTCACGGGAGTGATGACCACGTCCGACTTGCTATGGAAGATGAGGACATAATTCTGGCTATGGTCGAAGATGACGGCCGAGGAAGGAACGCTGAGGCACTGTTTGTTCTCCTTATCGCTGACAGTGATGCTGGCATACATTTCCGGCTTCAGCGCATAATCCGGGTTGGGCAGCACGACACGTACCTTCATCACTTTACTGGTGGGGTCCAGTACGTTCATGACCTTATCGATCTTGCCTTTGAAGGTCCTTCCCGGGTAGGCCAGGGTAGTCACGTCGACATTTTCCCCCTGGTGGATGAGGCTGATATTGGATTCGTATACGTTGGCCTGTATCCAGACATTTTTCAGGTCGGAGATGGTGAAGAGGCTGGTGCCGTTGTCGCCGCGGATGGTCATGTTATTGGTCGCCCCTTTCTGCACGATGAATCCGCTGATCGGCGCCCGGACTACGTAATCCCCCTGGTTATTGCCGCCGTTGATCTTCAGTACGCGGTTGACCCGGTCCAGTTCAGCCTGTGCCTGCCGGACACCCACACTGGCGGCCAATGTATCCGGCACGGAGGCCAGGCCGCCATGAAACATATCGATGGTCTTTTCCAGGTTCTTATTCGCGATTGTCAGGTTGGTCTCGGCATTCAGCAGGTCGCTGCTGTACTGCGCCATTTCCTGGCTCCTGACGACGGCCAGTACCTGCCCGGCCGACACATTGTCGCCCAGGTTGACCTTGATATCGGATATATTTCCGCTGACCAGGGCATAGACAGGGACGACATTGTCGTCATTGGTGCCTACCTTACCGGTTAGGGTAATCGCAGTGACCAGCTGGCTGGTGGAGACAGTGTCTATCCTCAATGCCTTCATCACTGTGTCAGGAATCACATACCCTTTGTCCGCCTCGGGCTTTTTATCTTTTGTCTCGCAGGACTGGACCAACAGGAAGAAGCTGCCTGTTAGTAGGATAAAGAGGATCTGTCTGCCGGTATTAAAGATCTTTTGCATATTGATACGATTGATCATTGTTCGATTGAATGGCCCGCCGCGAAAGGCCCGGTTAGTTAAAGAAATTGGTTCCCGTGTAATAATTGATATCCTCGAAGGCACTGATCCGGTTGAACTGGATCGTATTCATCTGCACTATATTTTGTTTATAGGAATCGTAAAAGTCGAGGAACTCCAGGATGCTGATATTCCTTTTCATATATTGGTTCAGCACTTCGTCATTCAACCGTTGGAAATCGGCGGCGAATTTGGGGTCGATTGTCCCGAACATCCGTTGCTGCGCAAAGGCTTTCTGCAGGGAAGTCGATACATTCTCTTCCACTGTGGCCTGGGTGAAGCGCTGGGTGACTTCGGTGTTGAGGATCTGGGCCTTTGCAGACTTGATGTTTCCCTGGTTGCGGTTGAAGACAGGAAGGTCGATCGAAGCGCCGAGGCCGTAGTAGCCATAGAGGAAAGCGCCCGCCTCGTCATAACCCAGCGACAGGGTGAGGTCGGGTACAGCCAGCGCTTTCTGGTAATTATAATTCAGCTGATTGATCTTGGTATTGGTCCTGGCAATCTGCAGATCCGTGCGGTTGCGATAGGCAGAGTCGACCAGAGTAGCGAGCGTGTATTGAGAAGGGTCCAGTTTAGTCAGGGCAATGGAATCGATGACCGGGTCGACGAAAAAATTCGGCTTGGCCTGGAGGACCAGCCGCAGTTCGCTCTCCGTATCATTGATCTGGTTGATCAGGGCGCTGTATTCGGCCTGGAAACTATATAGTTGTGCTTTGAGCCTGATCACATCCTTCTCGGAGATGTATCCTTTCACCTGGGCCTGGGAGTAGGCATCCGCCACATGGCTGAGAGCCTGGATCTCGGCGCTATAGACTTTTGCCGATTGCCGGAGGAAGTAGATCTGGAAGAAATCCGTCCGCAAGGTGTATTTCAATGTCCGCAAAAGATCGAAGAACTGGTTTTGGGTCAGCTCAACCTGAGCCTGGGCCAGCTTGATCTGTTTGTTGCGCTTGCCGGCCAGCAGGATTTCCTGGTCCAGCTCCATGGTGGTTTCGTCATTGATACCGAGTGGGAAGAACTGATGCAGCTGGTCGGAATACAAAGTATGGCCGATGCTGAAAGTAGGATTGGGCCAGAGACGGGCCTGGATGACGAGGGCCTGGTTGGCATCTATATTGTATCGCTGCGCCAGGAGCTGCAGGTTACTGTCCAGGAACATCTTCTCCGCTTCGGGCAACTGCAACCTCAGCGTATCCTGGTGCGGCTGGGCAGAAGTGGAAAAGCCGCAGAAAGAAAGAGCCGTCAACAAAGCAGGGAACAGAGCCAACCTTCTTATTCGCATACGTAATTACGGTTATTTTTTAGTGTGCAAAAGTATCAAAATTTAATGTTAATCCGGGGTTAACTCTTTCATTAACGCCATTCAGAGAAATTTATTAAATATGATTTCATTTAACCATATGTCCTTTCTCCTGAAAAATGTATATAGCATTAAGCCTGCCGAAAATAAGATCCTGCTTTAGCACGGGTCCCGGCGATCCGGCCGCTTGCGCAGGCAGGTCGGATTGGTAATTTTATTTTCAAAATGGCAAACAAGCGGCTTGTCAGGTAAAGACAAATCATCAGACCTGCGGCGTATTGAAGCGGAATCCCACTCCGTGGATCGTCTCCAGGTTGACCTGAGGATCTGCTTTGAAATACTTTCTCAGTTTGGTGATGAATACATCCATGCTCCGGCCCAGGAAATAGTCGTCTTTACCCCAGACATTCAACAGCACTTCTTCTCTTTTGAGGATCCTGTTGGAGTGTTCGCAAAGGAATTTGAGCAGGTCGGCTTCTTTTTGAGTGAGATTGAATACTTCCTGACCGATGGTCAGCTTGAGGTCGGTATAGGAGAAATTCAATTGGCCGATGACGAAGTTGACTGTTTTGTCGGAATGCATTTTGCGGGTCCGCCTCAGGAAAACTTCCATGCGCATCAGCAGTTCCTGGATGGAGAATGGCTTGGTGATATAGTCGTCGGCCCCGCTCTGGAATCCCTTCAGCTTGTCTTCCTCCATCGAGCGGGCGGTGAGGAAAAGGATGGGGACCATATCACTTTGCTGGCGGATCTTCCGGGCGACGGCGAAGCCGTCTTTATTCGGCATCATGACATCCAGCAGACAGATGCCAAACTCATTCTTATCGAATTTATCGATAGCCGCCTGGCCGTCGGGGCACAGGACGACGTCATAACCCGCATCTACCAGGTTATCTTTGATGACATATCCCAGCGAGAGATCATCTTCTGCCAACAGTACTTTTATTTTCGAGACTGGTTGCATAGCTATTGATTAGTTAAGGGGAATGAATAATCTGAATTCTGTTCCGATACCCGGAAGACTGTTCACCTTGATCTTTCCTTTATGTGCGTCGATGATACGTTTGACGAAATTAAGGCCCAGACCGAATCCTTTGACGTTATGAATATCACCGGTGGGTACGCGGTAGAATTTTTTGAAGATGTTCTTCAGGTACTGCTTCTCGATGCCGACCCCGTTGTCTTTGACGGAAATATAGAAGTCGTCTTCGTCATGTCCGGCCTGTACGACGATATGCGGCTCTGCTGAATATTTGAGGGCATTCTCCAGCAGGTTGACCACGGCCAGTTCGAGGTGGGCCCTGTCTGCCTGCAGGAGGCCGTTGCCCTCGTCCATTCTGACTTCCACCTTGGCCTTTTTTTGTTCGATGAGGGGTTGCACCTTGTTGAGTGCCTCTTCGATCAGCAGATGCGCATTGATCTCTTCCTTACGGATCGGGAGGTCTTTGGTGTCGATCGAAGCCGTCCGCAGGAGGCGTTCAACCTGCGCCTGCAGGTGTTCGGTCTGGTTCTGGATGATGGCCACGTATCGTTCCAGCCGGTCGGGCTGCCGGGTAATGGAGTCCTGTGATAGCACGTCGCTGGCGATCTTCATCACCGCCAGTGGGGTCTTGAACTCATGGGTGAAATTATTGACAAAATCCTTTTGGATCTCTGCCAGGAATTTTTGCCGGTAAAAATAGAAAAGACTGGCGGCCAGGCCGATCAGCGCAATGCACAAGACGATCGAACTGACGATCCAGAAGTCCATTTCCTCGAGGATATATTCGTGCCGGTGCGGGAAGTATAGCAGGATATGATCGTAGGTATTGGCAAAGACGGGCAATTCTTTTATGGGCGGCTTGACTCCGGCATACCGGGAGCCTGGGGCCGGGATAAATTCTTCGTAGACATATCTCTTTTCCGTGGCGCTGTAGGCGCCAAGCTTGCAATCGGTCAGCACCCCGAAATCTGCAAATTCATCCTGGATATAAAAGACCAGGGAATCCTTCAGCGGGATGGTGTCCGCCTTGAATATGAGGTAATCATTATTTTCATCAGGAGCGTTGATCAGCTGCTGCAGGTTGGTACCCGGGGCATCATTCATCTGGAGGTCTTCGAACAGTCCCCGGATGCTTTTGACGACGTTAAGATTGAACTGCCTTTGCTCGAAGGAATAGACCTTTTTCAACCAGTAGAGCTGGACCGTTACGACGATGGCTGCCAACAGCGTGGCGGACAGCACAATCCATTTCAAGGTAGTCGATCGCATGGATGCAAAATTGCTAGTCTTTACCCTCATTAGGGAAGGAATCTGGTTAAGTGCTGGTTAACAAGATAAGCAAAATATCTGCTATATTTGTAATGTACAAAAATTACATCATGAAGCACTTTTTAATGTTAGCAGTCCTGTTTTTATCAATGACGGGCTTTGCAATGGCGCAGGTCCATCATCCCGTGCATCACAAAAAACGCCGCCATCATGTGGTGCATCGTCCAGTGCATCACACGCCTGACCATCATTAGAACTTCGGCCTGCACCACCGGTGCAGCCCTCGTTAGAGCTACGGCCTCAACACTGTTGAGGCCTTGCCCGCAAGCTTGCGCTTGCCTTCGCTAGCGCTCGGTTACCTTGTAACTCATCCCTGAACAAGAAAAGAGGCCGTCGCAAGACGGCCTCTTATAATTTACACTATTTATGTTACTGTTTGTATCCTACCTGGCCTTATTTGGCGGCGGGCACGACCACCTTAGCTTTAGCCGCCGCTCCGGCGCCGGGCTTACCAGGCTCGGGGACAGCGCCCAGCGGCTTACGCTTGGCGAAATCCACCAGGAAGGGGGCTGCGACGAAGATGGAGGAATAGGTACCGGTGATCACCCCGATCAGCATGGCGAAGGCGAAGCCCCGCGTTACTTCCCCGCCGACGAGGAAGAGGATCAGCAGGGTCACGAACACCGTCAGGGAGGTCATGATCGTCCGGGACAGGGTATCGTTGACGGACTTATTGATGATCTCGCCGTTGCTGGCATTCTTCATCAGATGGCTGTTCTCCCTGATCCGGTCGAATACGATCACGGTATCGTTCATCGAGAACCCGATGACGGTCAGAACGGCCGCAATGAAGTACTGGTCGATCTCCAGGGTGAAAGGTACTACGCTGCCCAGGAAGGAGAATACCGCCAGGATCACGAACACGTCGTGCAGCAGCGAGATGACCGTACCCAGTGAATAGCGCCAGTCGCGGAAACGGATCAGGATATACAGGAAGATGATGACCAGCGCGAAGACGGTGGCCTTGACGGCCCCGGCCTTCAACTCTTCGGAGATGGTAGGTTCCACCTTCTTGTTGCCCTGTAAATACTTTTTGCTGGAGACGAATTCGGAGTAGGTCGTTCCTGCGGGAAGAAAGCCGGTCAATCCTGCGTACATCCTGCTGAGCACGATGGAGTCGATATTGGGGCCGGTCTCTTTGATCAGGTAGTTGGTGGTGATCTCCAGTTGGTCGTTGCCGCCATAGGTCTTGATATCGGGGGTTGTGCCGGTAAGGGTCTTTTGGAGCGCCTCTCCGACGGTCACGGTGGAAATGGGCCGGTTGAAATTGATCACATAGCTGCGGCCACCCTGGAATTCCACCCCTTCCTTAAAGCCATGGAAGAGCGATCCTACCCCCAGGATCAGTACGACGACCGAGATGCCATAGGCGACGCGCCGGTATTCGATGAACTTGAAAGCGGCATGTTTGAAGATGCGGCGGGAGAGTGGAGTGAAATATTGGAAGTGCCGGTTCTTATTCGTGTAAAAATCAGTGATCAGCCTGGAGACCAGGATACCGCAAAACAGTGACAGGATAATGCCCAGGATCTGAGTGGTGGCAAAGCCCAATACGGGGCCGAGACCAAAATAGAAGAGGATGAGGGCAGTCAGGAAGGTAGTGACGTGGGCATCCAACACAGGCGCCAGGGACCGGCGGTAGCCGTCTTTGATCGCCAGGGGATAGCTCTTGCCCCGGGTCAATTCTTCTTTAATACGTTCGAAAATGATCACATTGGTATCCACGGCCATCCCGATGGTGAGGACCAGACCGGCAATACCCGGGGCCGTCAGGGTGGCGTGCAGGGCGCTGAGCACCCCGATGGTAAATAAAAGGTTGAGGATCAATGCACAGTTGGCGACCCAGCCTGCGGTGTTATAATACACCAGCATAAGGGTAAAGATGACCAGGAAGGAGATCAGGAAGGCCAGCATGCCGCCATTTACCGCCGCACGGCCCAGAGTCGGTCCTACGACATACTCCGACACGATCCTGGCAGGGGCATCGAGCTTACCGGACTTGAGGATATTGGCCAGGTCCTGCGCCTCGGTGATACTGGTCTGCGTATTACGGCCCATGGTGATGCGGGACTGTCCGCCGGTGATAGGTTCGCTGACGTTGGGAGCGGAATAGACGATATCGTCGAGCACGATGGCGATAGGCTTGTTGACGTTCTTGGTGGTCATATCGGCCCAGGCCTTGGCGCCAGGCTTGTTCATGCTCATTTCTACGATGACTTCGCTGGTGACGGGATCGAAGTCCTGGGTGGCGTTCTCGATGACTGTTCCTTCGATCCGGGCTTTTTCGGATCCTGGAATGGTCCGGATCGCATAGAGTTCCAGGAAGGGGAGGGGCTTGCCGTCGTCGTCTGTCTGCTGCTTGCCCCAGAGGAATTTCAGGTCCTGGGGGAAATTATTGCGGACGATAGGGTTGTTGAGATAACCGTTTATCGTGCCGGTATCTCTCAGCAAGGCGCGGGCAATCGCTGAGAAATAGCGGGGCTGGCCTGTCTTGGGATCCTGCTGGGGCTGGATGGGGGGCATCAGCCGGAGCAATGGGTTCTGATTAGCGGCTGTGCTGCTGGTGTCTTTTTTGGCGGCCGCGGCAGAAGTATCGTTTGCATTCGCGGTCGTGTCAGCCTTTACGCCATTGAGATAGTTCTGCAGGGCCTTATCGGCATTCTGCAGGGAAGTGGCCAGTTCGCCCACATTGTATACTTCCCAGAATTGTAAGTTGGCGGTGGATTGCAGGTATCTGCGTACGCGCTCGGGGTCGGTGGCGCCGGCCAGCTCGACATTGATGATCGCGTGGTTCTCATCCAGGCTGATAGCTGGCTGGGCGACGCCGAACTGGTCGATACGTTGCTGTAGTACTTTGTAAGTCTGCTGCATGGCTGCGCTGGACTGGTCATGCAGATAGCTGACGACAGCGGCGTCGGATGCATCGTAAGTGATCTTGTTGCGGTTGCTATTGGAAAACAGCGGTGCCAGCTTGCCGTTAGGATTGATCTCTTTATAGGATTCTGCGAACAGGTCGATGAGATTGCTGGAGTTGGTCTGTTTTCTTTGCTGGGCCATGGCCAGGGCTTTCAGCAATTGCGGATCGCGGGGATTATTGGCCAGGTTCCTGATCAGTCCGTCCAGAGCGATGTTCAAGGTAACGCTGATGCCACCCTGCAGATCCAGGCCGAGGAGCAGCTCACTCTCTTTCGATTTCTGATACGTAGTTCCCCACCAGGTGATCTTTGTATCCTTGGTGCTGTCCAGCAATCTTGCCTTCCGGTCATTCAACAGCCGATCCAGGGTGTCCTGGTAGAGTGCCTGGGCTTCTTTGTCGCCAGGATATTTTTGAGCGGATTTAGGATACAGGCGGTTGACGTACTGCTGCGCCTTTGTCTGCATGGCCGATTCATGCTTGTTGACGAACCAGGTGAAGGACAGCTGGTACAGCGAGATCATAATCAATAAAGCAGCAAAAATACTTACCAGTGCTCTCATTGGAAGTTTCGTTTTTTTTAGAACGGCAAATATATGTGTTTTTCCTACCTTTGGCCGCCCAATTTTATCAAACTATGCAATTATCCTCCATTCTGAACCGGTTCAGTGAGCCGGAGACGCTGAAAATGGCCAAGCTCGGCCGAGAATTAAGAGCAAAAGGCATCGACGTTATCGATTTGAGCCTGGGAGAGCCGGATTTCGACACCCCTGAGCATATCAAGGCTGCGGCTAAAAAAGCCATCGATGATAACTGGAGCCATTATACCCCGGTAGCGGGCTATGCCGACCTCCGCGAAGCCATCTGTACCAAGTTCAAGAGAGACAATCAACTGGACTACAAGCCTGAGAACATCGTTGTCTCCACAGGGGCCAAGCAGAGTCTGGCCAATCTGATCCTGGCGCTGGTGGATGAAGGCGACGAAGTGATCATTCCCACTCCTTACTGGGTTACCTATTCCGAACTGGTCAAGATTGCCCGTGGAAAGGTGGTGGAAGTGCACACCTCCCTGGAGAGCGGTTACAAGATCAGCCCGGCCCAGCTGAAGGCGGCCATTACGCCCAAAACAAAGGTGTTTCTTTTCTCCTCTCCCTGCAACCCTTCCGGGGCTGTCTACAACAGAGGCGAACTGGCGGCACTGGCGGACGTCTTTCTTCAGTATCCGGATATCTCCATCATTTCGGATGAAATTTATGAATACATCAATTTCGTCGGGAAGAATGAAAGCATTGCGCAATTCAGTGAACTGAAGGACCGGGTCATTATCGTCAATGGCCTAAGTAAAGGATTTGCGATGACCGGCTGGCGTCTCGGTTATATCGCCGCACAGGTGGATATCGCCAAGGCCTGCGAGAAACTGCAGGGTCAGTTCACCAGCGGCACCAACAGCATCGCTCAGAAATCGGCTGTGGTTGCCCTGACGGGCGATCTCGCTCCTTCTTATGCCATGGTGAAGGAATTCACGCAGCGAAGGAAAAGGACGATGGAACTGGTGCGTGACATTCCCGGCCTGAAATGCTTTGAGCCGGAAGGCGCTTTTTATATCTTCCCTGACGTCAGTTATTACTTTGGAAAATCCGACGGGGTGAACAAGATCGGGAACTCCGCAGATTTCAGCATGTACCTGCTGAACACGGCGCATGTATCTTCCGTCATGGGGGATGCTTTCGGTGAGCCGGCCTGCGTGAGGTTTTCTTTTGCCAACAGCCTGCCTAATATCGAAAAGGCCTGGGCAAGGATCAAGGAAACCCTGGCCAAGCTTAAATAATGTGATGACCGTGATCGACGAGGCTGATGATCGACCCGGCTACTGCTGACTGACGGCTGTTGCGGCTTGCTGCAGCAGCCGTTCGTGTAAGGCGAGTACCTGGGGCAGCAGCGCCTGCAGCCCGTCATTTTGAATGACGGCATCGCAAAGCCTCATCTTGATCTCTTCATCGACCTGGTTATGCATCCGCTGCAGGACTTCTTCCCTGGTGAGGCCGTCGCGCTGCATAGTCCTTTGGATCCGTAACGCGGCAGGAGCATGGACGCCGATGATGAAATCGAGGTGCCCTGCAGCGCGTGTTTCGAATAGCAGGGCTGCTTCTCTGATGACATAGGGCGACCTGCCGGCCATCAACTGCATCCAGCGCTCGCCTTCCCGGATCGTGGCCGGGTGCACGAGGGAGTTCAGGATCTCCAGTTGGTCGGGGTGGGGAAAGACCCGTGAGGCCAGCCAGGAGCGGTTCAGTGTCGTACCGGCATAGGCCTCCGGTCCGAAATGGACGATAATCTGCTGCCGGAGTTCGGGATCTTCATTCATGACACGCCTGGCCTCCCGGTCGGCAAACGACACCGGTACGCCCAGGACTTCGAAAATGGCGGCCACCGTCGATTTACCGCTGCCGATGCCGCCTGTCAATCCAACTCTTAACATACAGGAGATTTGTCGGAAGACAAAACCCGGCCGGGGCCGGGTTTTGGTAAAGATTACTTTTTTTCTGCCGGCGTCATAGCCTTATTCAGGTTCTGCGTCCATTCCAATGAAATGGCGCTCTTTTCTATTTTCAGATAACTGCCCGGGCTGGTCTCCATTTCGACCGTCGCGCCGTCGTCATTGATTTTATTGATCTTGCCGTGGATGCCGGCAATAGTGACGATCTTATCGCCTTTCTGCATGTCTTGCTGGAACTTTTTGGCAATCTTGGCCTTCTTGGCCTGGGGCCGGATCATGAAAAGCCAGAAGACCAGGATCATCCCGCCCAGCAGGACCAGCTGCAGGGTACCGCCGCCGCCACCGGGAGCCTGTAACAGAACAAATAATAGGGAATGCGTCATTGTTTTATTGTTTGAATTGAGATTATGATGTTTTCTTTTCTACTTCCACCACAAAGTGCAGGTCATAACGCTGAGTGCCTTTGGTATTGGCCGTAACGAATAAGGTCTTATGGTTGATACCCGTGCGCCCCTGGCTGTTGAACGTCGCCTTGATCTGGCCTTCTGCGCCGGGGGCGATGGTTTCCCGGGGCTGTTCGGCGATGGTGCAGCCACAACTGGGCTGTACGCGGGCGATCACCAGCGGCATCGTACCGGTATTCCTGAACCGGAAAGCCACTTGCAGCTTTTGCCCTTCCGGGATCTTGCCGAAGTCTTTTTGGGCAGAATCCAGCCATTCAATGGTAGTATACCGGGCGGAGTCCGCCAGTACCGCCTGCATGGCGGCGGCACTGTTATTGCCGTTACAACCGGCCACCAGCGCGGAAACAGCGCCGGCAAGCAAAAGGATAAGGAGCAGGCTGCGGACCGGATCAAATGGCAAATCGCGACGCGAACGAGGGCGCCAGCTTCGGAGCATAGGACGCATGGGGCTCATTTTTTTGCAAACGTACAGGTTTTAATCGTGCAGGAAAAGGGCATTTTGAAATATAGCCCTTTTCCTGCATTGGGCTAAAGTCTGACCTTCGGTCGAGCCGCTTTGAGCGGCTCTTGGTCAGTTAGCCTTGAAATTGATCTTATGCATTTTGTCTTCCCGGACAAGGTCTTTATGAATATTATCCAGGATGCCGTTGACGAACTGCCCGCTTTGCGGAGTACTGTAGTCTTTTGCCAGGTCAATATATTCGTTGATCGTGACTTTGGGGGGGATGGTCTCGAAAAAAAGAAATTCGGCGATCCCCATCTGCATCAGGATCATATCCAGGGTGGCGATCCGCTCTGCATCCCAGTTCTTCAACCTGGGCAGGATCAGATCCATGATAACCGGCTTTTTCTCCATCACTGTCTCCAGCAGGCTGGCGGCAAATTCCTTTTTATCCTTGCTGATGATCTCCTGGAAGGAAATGGCGCCGGGCTTGGCGAGATATCCCATCAGGATCTGGCAGATCATCTCGGCGTCATCATCCCAATTGGAGAATAATTCTTCGATATGGGCCAGAAATAGTTCATTCGGCAGCAGCAGGCCGGAGAAAATGAACTCCATGATCTCCTTTTCGGAACGGCGTTCGCGGCCTGCGTCAGTGAGATATTTTTTATATTCTTCCGTGGCTGCCAGCCCGATATATAGGCGGCGGATCAATTCGCCGTTGTCCTGCAGCTGCGGTTTGTCGGTCTCGACGGCCTTTTTCCAGGAGGGGTCCTCCAGTATCTTCCATAGGTATTCGTTGCCGGCCAGCTTGATATTGACGTGGAGGTCCTGCTCACTGGGCAGATGCTTGGACGCCCGGAGCCTGGAGTCCGTTTCCGCATACCGGGCTACTTCGGTAATACAATAAACAAGGTAGGTTAATAACTGCCTGGACTGATCGAAATGCCGCTGTAAGATCTTTACGGCCTCACCCGGTTTTGCATCTTGTTCACGCGCGTCGAGCGTATAGAGGGTCTGCATGACCTTTACCCGGATATTTCTTCTGCTGATCATTATAAGAACTTGGTTTGCGGCAGCAAATATAAGTATTTTAACGTTTTCTCAGAACCTCAAATCTATTGTCATAGGATTGTCGTATCTATTTGGGAATATTCATCACGGAGTAAATGCTTCGTTGTTACAGCCAGACTATACAGGCCAAACTATTCGGTAAGGTAGCCTCCCGCACTCATTTATTAATTTTTAACTAATCTTTTTTTTATGAAGAAAAGGAACTGGAAAAGAATTGCCCTTGGAGTACTCTCCGTCTTCTTATTCCCGGCAACCTGATCACTTCAGTAGGAGCATTGCTCGAAACCCTGGAATCCCAGGTTGTTCAGATGTAAGTGGTCCGGATATAAGAAATATTTAACAGGTTTGAAAACAAGAGGGTCTTCCATTGGAGGCCCTCTTTTATTTTTTATTGGACAATTCTGTTTAATTTTATCGCCTGATCTTTTGGTATGACAAAAAGTGCAGGAAAAAAAATGCTCCTTATAGCGGCAGCCGTTGTCGGGTTGGCCGTTATCACGCTGGGCGTACATGTTTATTGGGTCACGCGGCCACATATTAATGTTAATGCCAGGACCCGCTATATGGCGCGCATCGATCTGCATCAGCCCATTGACCAGGCCGACTCGGCGAGGATCAAGGCCTGGCTGTTACAGCAGAAGGGCGTGGACCGGGTGATGGTGAGCCCGCAGTGGTCCACAGCGGTCTTCACCTTTGCGCCGTTGACAACTAATGCCAACGGGATCGTACAGGCTTTTAAGGCCAGCCTGCCCTACAGGAATGCTGTACGATACCTGCCGACGAAAGAACAAATGAAAAGGGCTTGCCCCGTCATGCACTAATGAATGTATCAACTATGAAGCAGTACAATAAGGCCCTTTTATTGATCATGATCCTCGCGCTGGCCACGGTTTGTGTGACAACCCTTTCCTGCAAAAAAAGCAAGGCCACTACTGCCTCCGGCAAACCGACCTTATATGACACCCTTGGCGGCGCCACGCTGGTGGTCGACCCACTGGATCCCGACTCGACGAAGATCGAGCAGGGCTATCTGACGATCCGGACCATCGTCGATACGACGATGTTCACTTTTGCGACGGACCCCCTGATCGACACTTTTTTCACTGTGTTGAGTACGGAAGATGCGGCTGGCAAAGACACGGAATACGTGAACCTCAGCACGCATATGACCCAATTCATTGCCACAGCCGCCGGCTGCACCAATCCGAAATATGCCTATACCGGGCTGGATATGTATGCGGCCCATAACCCGGATTCCAACAAGAATATTTTCCTGTCAGTCACCGACACCGCCTTCAATGAATTCGTCTATGACATCGGTCAATCCGCCATCAATCATGGGCTGTCCGCTCAGGTGGTCAGCCAGATCGGCAGCCTGTTATACAAATATGAAGGCCAGATTGTGCAGTAATTAAAGATCCGGTAGCCGGCCCTTTCCCAAGCTCCTGACAAACAGCCGGTTGCCGGCTGAAAAATTGACACGGACTGTCAGGTTTCCTCCTGCAGCCTCTAACAAACCTGTAAAATTGACCTTAACTACCGGTTTGGTATGAAATTCGAGTACCTTTGCCAGCCTGCACCTCGCAGGGGATCACCTTTCATCAAAACAAAAAATCGATACAACTATGGGCAAAAAGTTAAACGTTACCCCTTTATCTGACAGGGTAATTGTGAAGCCAGCTCCAGCTGAAGAAAAAACTGCCGGCGGTATTATCATCCCCGATACGGCAAAAGAAAAGCCGCAACGTGGTACCGTGGTAGCGGCAGGTCCCGGTAAGAAAGACGAGCCGGTAACGGTAAAGGTCGGCGACACAGTATTATACGGCAAATACGCCGGTACGGAGATTCAGATCGAAGGCGACGAGTTCCTGATCATGCGGGAATCTGACATTTTAGCAATTGTATAATTCATCAAAAAATTTAAAATAGCTAAAGCTATGGCAAAACAACTTTTTTTCGATATCGAAGCCCGCAACAAGATGAAGAAGGGTGTCGATATTCTGGCCAATGCCGTTAAAGTAACATTAGGGCCTAAAGGACGTAATGTGGTTTTGGAAAAGAAATTCGGCGCTCCCTCCATCACCAAGGATGGCGTGACTGTTGCAAAGGAAATCGAACTGGAAGATCCCATCGAGAACATGGGCGCCCAGATGGTGAAAGAAGTAGCCTCCAAGACGGCAGATATCGCCGGTGACGGAACGACCACTGCCACCGTACTGGCTCAGGCCATCATCAGCGAAGGGCTGAAGAACGTTGCCGCCGGCGCCAATCCCATGGACCTCAAGCGTGGTATCGACAAGGCCGTTGAAAAGGTCGTCGCCAGTCTCAGCGCTCAATCCCAGACAATAGGTAATGACAAGAACAAGATCGAACAGGTGGCCTCCATCTCTGCCAACAATGACAACAACATCGGCAAGCTGATCGCCCAGGCTTTCGGCAAAGTCGGTAAAGAAGGTGTCATCACGGTGGAAGAAGCCAAGGGTACGGATACTACCGTCGAGGTCGTGGAAGGGATGCAGTTCGACAGAGGATATATTTCTCCTTATTTCGTGACCAATAGCGAAAAGATGCAGGCAGAATTGGAGAATCCCTACATCCTCATCTATGATAAGAAGATCTCTGCTATGAAAGATATTCTTCATATCCTGGAAAAGGTCGCTCAGAGCAGTCGTCCCCTGCTGATCATTGCTGAAGACCTGGAAGGTGAAGCACTCGCTACCCTGGTCGTCAACAAGCTGCGCGGCACCATCAAGGTTGCTGCGGTGAAAGCCCCGGGTTTTGGGGACAGAAGAAAAGAAATGTTGACTGATATAGCTACTCTTACCGAAGGGATTGTCATAAGCGAGGAGTTAGGTCATAAATTGGAAGCGGCAGATTTGAAATCACTTGGACAAGCGTCTTCCGTAACTATCGATAAAGACAACACGACTATCGTTGGTGGTAAAGGTAAGAAAGCCGTGATCCTGGAACGTGTTAATCAGATTAAAGCACAGATAGAAAACACGACTTCTGATTACGACCGTGAAAAATTGCAGGAACGTTTAGCTAAGCTGGCCGGCGGCGTAGCCGTGCTCTACATAGGTGCTGCTACCGAAATGGAAATGAAGGAAAAGAAGGATCGCGTCGACGATGCACTGCATGCCACCCGCGCTGCGGTTGAAGAAGGCATCGTTCCCGGCGGCGGAATAGCCTATATCCGCGCCATCGAATCTTTGGAAAAGCTAAAGGGTGCCAATGAAGATGAGACGACGGGTATCCAGATCGTAAAAAGGGCCCTTGAAGAACCTATTCGTCAGATCGTCGTCAACAGCGGCATCGAAGGCAGCATCGTTGTACAGAAGGTAAAGGAAGGAAAGGCCGATTTCGGTTTCAACGCCCGCACCGAAGTATATGAGAACCTGCTGAAGGCCGGTGTCATCGATCCTACCAAGGTGACCCGTATCGCGCTTGAAAATGCCGCTTCCATCGCGGGTATGTTGCTGACCACCGAATGTGTGATCGCCGACAAGCCTAAGAAGGAAGATGCACATGCTCATCCCGGTGGCGCACCGGGTATGGGTGGAATGGATTACTAAGAGACCATTTGGCTCAAAATATATGCAAGCCCCGCATCCGCGGGGCTTTTTTTAGTGCGCTTAGGTCAATCTGTGCTTCACCTTTGAATCTGTGCTTCACCCCCGTTACGTATATATAGGGTCAAAACACCCTAAAACACGTGATTCAGGTAAGGCTCATACCGGCCATCGCCGTTATTATACTGATCTGGGGATCATATCCATCCCTGTCCGCAGTGCGGGGACGACTCCCCGTCCGGCTGCCACATTCCTGTCCCGCCCGACCACAGCGCTGTCGCTTCCGGTATCGGCCGTTACTCCTTCCACCCCTCGCACAGAGCTCCCGCTTCTAATATCGCCCGGTACCCCTTCCAGCCCTGGCACAAAGCTTCCGCTTCTAAGCTCGGCCGCTCCCGCGTCCTCTTCCTCGAACGGGCTCTGCTCGCGCGTCCTCTCCTACCTTGCCCTCGGTGACAGCTATACCATCGGGGAATCGGTGGACCCTGCCGACCGCTATCCGGTACAGGCAGTAGGGTTGCTCAACGGGACTGACCATCTGTCCTGCCAGGACCCCGACATTATTGCCGTCACCGGCTGGACCACCGGCAATCTGCTGGATGCCGTCGCTCGATTGAAGCCCGTTGCGCCCTACCGAATGGTCAGCCTGCTGATCGGGGTGAATAACCAGTACCAGGGTAGGAGCAAGGCGGAATGCCGCGATCAGTTCGCCGAGCTGTTGCAAAAGTCCATCCTGCTGGCAGGCAATGATCCTTCTCATGTCCTTGTATTGTCCATTCCGGACTATTCGGTCACGCCTTTTGGCCGCACCGGTGATACTTCGTTCATCGCAGCGGATGGGCTGCATTTTTCGGGCAAAGAATATGGCCGCTGGGCACGACTGATGGAGCCCTGGTTGAAAGGGATGTTACAATAGATCCGTCGGGTTACCCCGCGGAGAACGGACTATCCCGCGGAGAAAGTCTTCATAAAAAAGGCCGGTCAACTGACCGGCCCTGTCTTTATTATTTTATACTGCTGCCCAGCGATAGTGCATGACGATAGTGCATGATTAGATTAGTGCCGTCCGCCGCTGAATCCGCCGCCGCCACCCCTGAATCCGCCACCGCCGGAATTGAAAGCGGGGCTATAATTGCTGCGGGGAGATTGGAACGAGCGGAAACCGTTGTTGTCATTGACGGGACGGTAGCTGCCAGACCTGGCCACACCCTTGTTATAGGCGCTGGTCGAGACCATGCCCGGGCGGTAGACCGCATTCCTGCCGGAACCGGTGACACCATAGTGGGCCAATCCGTTAGCATAGGAAGTGGCTCCGAAGGTCCGGAGATTCGAATAGACCGAGGTACCGGATTTGCCGGCGAGCAATACGCCGCCGCCATAATAAGGATTGTAGAAATAAGGATTATACCAGCTATTCCACATGAAGTAGCTGTCCCACATAAGGAAGGGATCGCCGAAGCCCAGCCCGAAGGATGGACCGAACGGAGAACCGAAGCCGCAACCATAGCCGAACCCGTAGTAAGGCGAAGGATACCCCATACCGTAATAGCCGCCATAAACCGGCGCGGACGCATAATAGGAGTCGTACGCGTCATAATCGTCGAAATAGGACCAACGATCCGGGTCCGAAGCCTTCATTTGAATATACTGGTCGTTAGGAGCCGCAGCATAATAGTCGCCGGATGTAGACCCCGATGATTTGGAAGGACCAGTGGAATACATGTCATCGGAACTGGTAGTCTGCTTCGAGGAAGAGCAACTGCTTATTCCCAGCACTACGACAATGGTCAGAAGGGTATATATTTGTCTCATGGCAATTTTATTATAACCATTTTTCGAATTGAAGTTGCTAAATTTGCGCTCCTTCAGGCACTTAGCAATATTGCATACCGAGTGTTAAGGTAAAGTTACAATAAATAACGAGGCCTTATTGGGAAAAGTTAACATTTTATTGTTAAAAGCTGATTAATAATCTAAATTATTACCCTTCAAAATGAGCAAGGAAATTACCAGCCGTGAACAGGACTATTCGAAATGGTATAACGATTTGGTGATCAAGGGCGGTCTCGCCGATCATTCCGAGGTCAAAGGCTGCATGGTGATCAAGCCGTATGGATTCGGCTTGTGGGAGAAAATGCGGGACCAGTTGGATAAAATGTTCAAGGATACCGGCCATGTGAATGCCTATTTTCCCTTATTCATTCCCAAGAGCTTTCTCAGCAAGGAAGCCGCCCATGTGGAGGGTTTTGCCAAGGAATGTGCCGTCGTTACCCATTACCGGCTGATGAAAGACCCTAACGGAAATGGTCTCATCGTAGATCCTGCCGCCAAATTGGAGGAAGAGCTGATTGTTCGCCCCACCAGTGAGACGATCATCTGGAATACCTATCGGGATTGGATCAAGAGTTACCGTGATCTGCCCCTGCTGATCAACCAATGGGCCAATGTGGTCCGTTGGGAAATGCGGACCCGGCTGTTCCTGCGGACGACCGAGTTCCTGTGGCAGGAAGGGCATACGGCGCATGCCACCGAGCGGGAGGCCGTAGCGGAAGCCCGCCAGATGCTGGAGGTGTATGCCACCTTCGCCGAGGAATATATGGCGTTGCCGGTGATCAGGGGGGTCAAAACGGCGAGTGAGCGCTTTGCCGGCGCGGTGGACACCTATTGCATCGAGGCGTTGATGCAGGATGGTAAGGCCTTACAGGCGGGGACATCGCATTTCCTGGGACAGAACTTTGCCAAAGCATTCGAGGTAAAATACTCCGATAGGAACAACCAGCTGGAATATGTCTGGGCGACCAGCTGGGGGGTAAGCACCCGTTTGATCGGCGGGCTGGTGATGGCGCATGGCGATGACGAGGGACTGATCCTGCCTCCCCGTGTCGCACCCTTGCAGGTGGTCATCGTCCCGATCTATAAGGGAGAGGAAAGAAAATCATTACTGGATGAAAAAGGCCGGGAACTGGCCGCGCAGCTGAAGGCCGCCGGTATCAGCGCGAAATTTGATGACAACGATAACAGCCGGCCGGGATTCAAATTTGCCGAATATGAGTTGAAGGGAGTGCCGGTGCGGGTGGCGATGGGCCTGCGGGACCTGGACAATAACAGCGTCGAAGTCGCCCGCCGGGATACGAAGGAGAAGACAAGCCGGCCGATGGACGGTTTGGGGACCTATATAAAGGATCTGCTGGAAGATGTCCAGCAGTCTATGTTCAAAAAGGCCCTGGCATACAGGGATGAACATATAACCCGTGCGGATAGCCTGCAGGAGTTCGAACACCTCCTGGACACCAAAGGTGGCTTCATCCTGGCTCACTGGGACGGCACCGCGGAGACGGAAGAGGCCATCAAGGACAAGACGAAGGCGACGATACGGTGCATTCCGCTGGATGCAGTCGAAGAAGAAGGGAAATGCATTTTTAGCGGCAAGCCCAGCCATCAGCGGGTATTGTTCGCGAGAGCATACTAAATTTTACTTCCAATTCCGGAACTTTTTGATTATTTTGAGGGGATATCCACATTCGAAAACCTTTTATTATGGAAGAAACCCTTCAACCCCATCTGTTTGAACTATCGATCGATCAGGAAGCCCACTCGTATCTGAGTGAAACCGCGCGCTGGGCAAAATTCCTCGCCATCGTAGGATTCGTCACCTGCGGAATAATAGCGATCGTGGCCTTTATTATTGGCCCGCTGCTATCCAGCACGACTTTTGGCTCTTTGTCCACCAGTGGTGGTGGTCTTGGGTCAATAGGCGGGGCCATGATCACAACCCTTTACCTGGCCATCGCAGTGCTCTATTTTTTTCCTTGTCTTTTCCTGCTCCATTTCTCCGTCAGGCTCAATGCGGCGCTGAGGGGTAATGACCAGGTCAGGCTCACAAGTTCTCTGAAGAGCCAGAAATCGCTCTTCAAATACGTGGGGATAATGACCATTGTTGTTTTATCGCTGTATGCCGTCGCACTGGTGGTTGCGGTCATAGGAGCCGCTTTAGCTCCCCATATACGGTAGCGGTGCCGGTAGAAAAAGCTTAGCGGGTGGAGTAATAATTATAATCCCTCAGCAGGGTCTGCAGAAAATCCAGGGAATCCTGGTTGTCCTCTATCTGCAGTTTGGACCTGATCCTGGCCGCGATCCGGATGGAGAGGTCATAATCACTCTTTTTACGCACCGAATTGATGATCCCTTTGAGGGTATTGATATCCTTGTCGCTCAACTGCATCACCTGCGGATACCGGGGCTGGTAGTTATCGGTCAGCTCAGTGAATATGGTATCCTCCCAGGACGTCCGGGTACGGGTGTCGATGAGCAGGGTGCCGGCGACCACATCCCCGATCCGTTGGGAATAGGGCGTGGCGATCAGGCAGGCCACGCCGCCGAATACGAAGATAGCCGTCCACCAGGGAAGTTGTCCACCGGCGATGATCAAAAAGATCCAGACCGGAAAATCGATCACCCGGAATAACCAGCGGATGATGTATTGGCTGACCGAAGGCTGGCCACCGTCAGCAGAGATCACTTTTATATGCAGGGCCTTTTTTCCTATGCTCTGTCCGTTGAGGAATACTTCGCATAGCAGGTGGTAGAACATGGGCGGCAAACCCAGAAGAACTAAAAGCCATGTCGGCGATTCCCACGACGGCCCCTGGCCGATCCTCGTCAGACGGCTGACCAGGATGTAATAGGCCAGGATGATCAGCACGTCGAGGACCCAGGCCAGAAATCGCTTGATGAACGGGGCCAGAAGAAAATCTACCTCGATGTTGAAGCCGGTATCTAATTTGACCTGGAGCATATGCGGGCCATATTGATTTTCGGGATTATATTTATTCGGGTTTACTCACTATATTTATTGTACCGGAAATGCGCTGTCGTGAATGTAGCGCATTTCCGGTAAAGGGCTGAAGTCTGTCCTTCGGACAAGAGGCTTCCAGCCTCTTATTATGTCAGAGCCTCGGGCGTCTGCATATGCGGCAAAGCGCTATAACTGACCGTAAATATAATGCTAAATTATTCCAGTGAGAGAAGGTCTCTTTATTAAAAAAAATATTGATAAGTGGAAACAATATCAATATGAACCTGCGGCCGATCCTGATGAAATGGCTGGCCAGTTCACCGACCTGGTCAACGATCTCGGCTATGCCAGGACATTCTATCCGCAAAGCAAAGTGACCCAGTACCTGAATGGGCTGGCGTCCCGGATTTACCTGGGCATCTATCGGAATAAAAAAGAAGAATCCTCCCGTATCGTTGGGTTCTGGAAGACGGAGCTGCCGCTCGTGGTGCGCAAGTATCATCGCGAGATCCTCTATTCCTTCATCATCTTTATCCTTTTCGCGGTGATGGCGGCCTTTTCGGCTGCTCATGACGAGACCTTTGTCCGTAACGTGCTGTCCGATCAGTATATAGACATGACGGAAGACAATATTGCACGCGGGGATCCTTTCGGGGTCTATAAACAGGACAATCCGCTGAACATGTTCGTTTGGATTGCTGTCCATAATATAAAGGTTGCTTTCATCATCTATTTAGCAGGTTTCCTCCTTTCTCTCGGCACGGTCTGGTTCCTGTTCCAAAATGGGGTTATGCTGGGTGCGTTCCAGTACTATTTTTTTTCCCGCGGCTTAGGTTGGAAATCGATACTTGTCATCTGGATCCATGGTACGCTGGAGATATCCTCCTTTATTATTGCCGGCGCAGCGGGGCTGGTGCTGGGCAACAGCATCCTGTTCCCCGGAACGCACAAGCGGGGCTATGCCTTGAGGCGCGGTGCGAAGGACGGACTTAAACTAATGGTCGGGCTAATACCGATATTCGCTATGGCTGCCTTCCTGGAAGGATTTGTCACCCGGTATGCCTCCATGCCCGTCTGGTTGAGCTTGTTCATCCTGGTCAGTTCCCTGTCATTCATTATATGGTATTTCGTCATTTATCCGATCCGGTTGGAGAAAAGAATGAGATCGCTGCCTGTCACCGCCCAGATGCCTGCTTCCTATGCTTGATGGCCGCCGTAATAGACCTATACTGTACCGCGCAGGGATACTTTGCCTGTGGGCCTGTCTGTCGATGGTTCCTGTGACCGCACAGGTCGGTGATACGGTAAGGGTTGACCAGGAGGATACCAGCACCGTTGCTGCCGGTGACAAAGAGGGCGCCGGCGCACTCCCGCAGGATACGGTTGCGCCGGTGGTTCGATCTGTTCCCGATTCCATTGTCGCCCAATGGCGAAAGGACCCGGATTTCGCCTATGCCAATGATCCGGCCTACTGGCAACAGGAACACGAAGACGAGAGTCCGGGCCTGTTATGGCGATTGCTGAGCAGCAAAGTTTTCCGGTATTTCTTTTGGATCCTGCTGGGAGGACTGCTCCTGTATGCGATCATCAGGATTATAGCGGAGAACAATATGCGTCTCTTCTATCGTTCACCGGGAAAGAAAGGCGGCGCCGCCATACGGGAACAGCAACCCGATGGGGTAGAGGAGGACCTGGAGGGTCAGCTGCAGCATTTCCTGCAGATCCGGGATCATCGCCAGGCCGTGCGTTATCTCTATTTGAAATCGTTGCGCCTGCTGAGTGACCGGGGATTGATCCGCCTGCACCTGGAATCAACCAACAGGGAATACCTCGCGCAGCTGGCCAGTGACCCGCATCGCGGCCCATTCAGCGACCTGACGATCGCTTATGAAAAAGTATGGTATGGAGAGTTCCCCCTGAACGATGGACAGTTCGGGCGTCTGCATCAATATTTTGAAGACTTTTATAAAACTGTCCGGTCATGAAAGCAAGGAGCTGGCTTATCCCTGCATTGATCCTGATGCTGCCCCTGGCTTCCTGCCATTTCAGCCGGTCGAAGGGGCTGAACCGCAGGATTACGCTCTGGCGTAAGGATAAGATTCCCTATGGCGATCAGATAGCCTACGATGGCCTGTCTTATCTTTTCCCCAACGCGACGATTTCAGTCAACCGGAAGGCGCCATCTTACCTGCAGTCAGGGGATAGAAAGAAAGCCTATATCATCATTGTCCCCGAGATGGACCCCACTCCGGCGGATATCAATGCAATCCTGAATTTTGTGGGCGAAGGCAATCATGTCTTCATTTCTGCCAGGCATTTCGGAGACTCTTTGATGCATACACTTAGCCTCAGAGGAGGCTTTAAGTATAGCCTGGGGATGGAACCGGACAGTCTGCAGCTGAGCATTTATCACCCCGTGACAGGCGACTCCCTTTCCTTTGCCTATCCGGGAGACGACTATGATGGCTGGGTAGCCAGGCTGGACTCTCAGTATACCACCATCCTGGGGCGGGATCACCTTGGCCGGCCGGACCTGGTCAGGTTCAATTATAAGGGTGGCGGATCGCTATACCTGCATTTTGCTCCGCTGGCCTTCAGCAATTTTTTCGTGCTCCATCGTGATAACATTTCCTATTATGACCTCACGATGTCGTACCTGCCGCAGACGGTGCAGGAGGTGATCTGGGATGAATATTTCCGGTACGATCATACGAAGGATTTCTCCGCCTGGCAGTACATACTCAGCAATCGTGCGCTGGCCTGGGCCTTCTGGCTGCTCCTGCTGCTATTCGCCCTGATCTACCTATTCGACTCTAAGCGCAAGCAACGGCCCATTCCGCTGATCGACCCTTTGCGTAATACCTCCCTGGACTTTGTCCGGACGATCGGGCGGCTGTACTTTCAGCGAAGGGATAATCATAATTTAGCGACGAAAATGGTCACTCATTTCCAGGACCAGGTGCGGACCCGGTACAACCTGCCGGTGACCGCGCTGGACGAAGACTTTGTGGCAAGGCTGTCCTATAAGACCGGCTATCAGCGGGAGAGCCTGTCGAGGCTGGTAGGATACATGCGGGAGCTACCTTCCAAAGCATATGTCCCGGATGAGGAACTGCTGGATTTTCATGGTCAACTGGAAGCATTTTATAAATTAGCATAACATGGAAGAGAATTTATTTGAACAAAGGACGGACCTGGAAGACTTACAGCGGGCAGTGGACAACCTGAAGACTGAGATCGGCAAGGTGATCGTCGGTCAGGAGCAGATGATCGAACTGCTGCTGGCCGGTATCCTGGCGGACGGCCATATCCTGATCGAAGGGGTGCCCGGCGTCGCCAAAACGTTGACGGCGAAGTTGCTCAGCCGGGTGATCTCCGTCGGTTTCTCCCGCATTCAGTTCACGCCGGACCTGATGCCCAGCGATGTGATCGGGACTTCCGTGTTCAATCCCCGGGAAAGCAGCTTCCAGTTCAAGCCAGGGCCTATCTTCAGTAATATCGTGCTGATCGATGAGATTAACAGGGCGCCGGCCAAAACACAATCGGCCCTTTTCGAAGTCATGGAGGAAAGACAGATCACGGTCGACGGGCAGACCTTTCGCCTGCAGCCTCCCTTTATGGTCGTGGCGACGCAAAACCCGATCGAACAGGAAGGCACTTATCACCTTCCGGAGGCCCAGCTCGACCGGTTTCTCTTTAAGATCAACGTTCTGTATCCCAGCCCGGACCAGGAATTCCAGATCGTTACCTATCACCACCAGCTACGGGGCGATATCCGGCTGGATTCGGTAGCCCCGGTGTTGTCCGCCGACCGGATCACCCAGTTGCGGGACAAGGTGCGCAGCCTGCATGTCGAAGAAAAGTTAATCCGGTTCATCACCGCGATCGTAGGGGCCACGCGCAATCATAAGTCTATTTATCTGGGTGCTTCCCCGCGGGCCTCCATTGGTATCCTCAATGGTTCCAAGGCTATAGCGGCCATGCGGGGGCGCGATTTCGTCACACCGGAAGACATCGTCTATACGGCGCCTGCGGTGCTGCGACACCGGCTGGTGCTGACCCCGGAAAAGGAGATGGAAGGCGCCTCCGCCGATGATGTGATCAATGAGATCATCCGGTCGATCGAGGTGCCACGCTAAGAAACCAATATGCTGAAACGATTCTATAAATCTCTGTTCTTCGGCCGGCGTTTCTACCGGCTATTCGTCGTTGTGATCCTTCTATTCGTCGTCTCCTACGGCATACCTTTTCTATTCACCGTGGCCCAGCTCTTTTTGTTATTCCTCACGGTGGCAACGATCCTGGATTATGTCGTACTGTTCACCCGGCGGGACCCCGTCCCTGTCCGGCGGGAATTATCGGACCGTTTCAGCAACGGGGATCTCAACCCGGTGCGGTTAGTGGTCAGGAACAATTATCCCTTCCCGGTATCACTCCGGATCATCGACGAATTGCCCGACCAGTTCCAACAACGGGATTTCAACCTGTATGCCGATCTGAAGGCCGGCGAGAGCCGTGATCTGGATTATACCTTACGGCCCAAACAACGGGGGGAGTATCTTTTTCATGCCATCAATGTCTTTATCCGGAGCCCTTTCCGGCTGCTGGTGCGGCGCAAGATTTTGCCGGCCGATCGTATGGTCAGGGTCTTGCCTTCCTACCAGACGCTGAAGCATTTCGAACTGCTGGCGGGATCCAACAACCTGGCAGAGAGCGGTAACAAGCGTATCCGTAAGCTGGGGCATAGCCTGGAGTTCGAGCAGATCAAGGAATACGTCATCGGGGACGATCTCCGCAGTCTCAATTGGAAGGCGACGGCGCGCAAGGGGGGACAGCTCATGGTCAATAGCTTTACCGATGAAAAGAGCCAGCAGATCTACTGCCTGATCGACAAAGGGCGGGTGATGAAAATGCCTTTCGACGGCATGAGCCTGCTGGACTATGCGATCAATGCCACGCTGGTGCTGGCGCGGGTGGCCCTGGTCAAACAGGATAAGGCTGGGATACTGACCTTTGCCGACCAGATCGGCACTTTTCTTCCGGCAGGGCGTAAGGCCATGCAGATGACCCATATCCTGGAGATCCTTTATAATCAACAGACGCGTTTCCAGGAGACGGACTATGAAAAGCTGTATGCACTTGTACGGACCCGCATCACCCAACGGAGCCTTATCGTGCTGTTCACCAATTTCGAATCCTTGTCAGGATTGCAGCGACAGATGCCCTATATCCGTTCCATTGCTAAAAATCATCTTCTCCTCGTCGTATTTTTTGAAAATACCGGGTTGCAGCAGATCCGGGAAAAGAAGGCGGATACTATAGAAGGCGTGTACACGCAGACGATTGCAGAGAAATTCGCCTATGAAAAAAAACTGATCGTAAAGGAATTGAGCCAGCATGGCATCGCCACTATCCTGACGGCCCCCGAGAACCTCACCGTGCAGACCGTCAATAAATATTTGGAAATCAAGGCGAGGCTGGCCATTTGATTCCCGGGCCGGTCATTTAATCTATCTTTGTCCCGATGGAAAATACAGCTGCTGACAATGCCGCCGGCCAACCGCATTTCTTCGAACAGGGGCAGGTACTGCTGATCGACAAACCTCTTGACTGGACCTCTTTCGACGTGGTGAAAAGACTGCGGCGGCTGGTAAAGACCAGAAAGATCGGTCATGCCGGAACGCTGGACCCCCTGGCCACAGGCCTGCTGATCCTCTGTACAGGCAAATACACCAAGCGCATCAATGAATTCATGGCGCAGGAGAAAGAATACACCGGAACCATTACCCTCGGCGCCATAACGCCCACCTATGATCTGGAGAGCCAGCCGGTCAACCAGCAGGACTACTCTGCCGTGAGGGAAGACGAGGTTGCCACCGTCATCGCCCGTGAATTCACCGGCGAGATCTGGCAGACGCCACCCATTCATTCGGCCATTAAAAAGGACGGGAAAAGAGCGTACGAACTCGCCCGGCAGGGGAAAGAGGTTAAGCTGGACCCCCGTCGCATTACCATCAAAGAATTTGTGCTTACCGATTTTCGGCTGCCGCTGCTGACCTTCCGGGTCGTCTGTACAACGGGGACGTATATTCGTAGCTTGGCCAATGACCTGGGGGCCGCGCTGGGCTGCGGCGGATACCTCAGTAGTCTTTGCCGTACCAGGATCGGCGAATTCCGCATTGACCAGGCGATGTCGATGGCAGCGGCCGAAAAATACATAGCCGAAAAATTTCAGAACGGATAACCGATCCCCAACTGGAACTGTCCTTTGAACAGGTTCAGATCATAAAACCAGCGATCGGCATTCGCCCAGCCGGTGGCCGTTTGGTAGATCCGTTCAGGGTCTTTTAGTTTGTAAGCATAGTCGAACCGGATGATAAACCAGTCGAAGTTCAAGCGAAGACCGGTGCCGGCGTCTACCGCGAATTCCTTATAAAATCTGTCCAGCTGGAAATCGCTGCCCTTTTGCGCCGCCGAGTCATCGATGGGATGACGGTCCCAGATATTGCCGGCATCCACATAGATCGCGCTGAGCAGTTTAACCCCCAGGACAGAACCGAGCGGGAAGCGGTATTCGATATTTCCTTCCAGCTGAATATCCCCGAACCTGTCCAGGATGCCTTTCTGGGCCGTATCATAGTAATGCGCGGAGCCCAGGCCGAGTTCCCGGATCTGCCAGCCCCGCATACTGTTGGGGCCGCCGGCGAAAAAGGCTTTGTAAAAAGGCAGTGTTTCTGTGCCTCCCTGGACCAGCTTACCATAGGCCAGTCCTGCCCCGGCAAAGGCATGCCATGCCAGCTGTGTTCGCCGGTAGTCGATATGGTGACGGTAATCTATATCGGCGCGGACAAAACGCCACAGGGCCCCCGAATCAAGGGCCTTGATCAGCCCCAGCAGGGCGCCGCTGGACTCAGCGCTGAACGTAAAGTAATTCGTGCGGATGCCATGCTTCTTCACCGAATTGTAAACAAATTGCGTACTCATGACCAGGCCGCTGCGGAAGGCGAGGTTCAGAGAGGGATTGGTGTCCAGGTATCTCTGGAAGCTGTCGGTCTTGTTCAGCTGGGTATATTCGACATTAAAGGGTCTCCACAGATAAGATTTATTCCCATGGTTCCATTCATACCCGAACGATCCGTTGATCGACTTGACGGTAAAGAACTGGTATCGGTCCGTATAAGAGGCATTGGCGTTGAGGATCGTCCGGACGCTGTCGCGGTGCCGCCATAGTCTTTTCACCCACAGTGGGCCGAGTACCTTTGGAAATTCGATACTGTGCGAAACACTGAAATCGCTGGTCTCGATAAAGTTGTATCCCAGCTCGACGCCTGCGCGGAGGTTGGTAGAGGTTTGCACAGATTCCTCATAGGCATTGTGGTTATGCAGGCCCAGGTTGATGGCCGTGCCGAACAGGCTGCCGGTGGTGATGATATCGTTGGTGTTGCGGCTGGCTTCCAGGTCCGTGGTGATGGTGTATTTTTTCTTCGGATATAATTTTATATTGGCGTCCAGCACCGAGTCGCCTGTTTCGGACGGGTCGAGGGTGATGTTTGTCTGCTGCCATGCCCCCATCTGGTTGAACCGGTTATAGGTGCGGACATAGTTTTGCAGATTATATTGGTCACCCGGCCGCAGGTAAACGTTATCCGTCAGCACCAGAGGCTTGAATTTATCGGAGTGAGAGATGATGGAGAACCCATGGGCCGTGCTGGTGTCGATATTGCTGACGACGACGGTGTCTTCCGGGATGACCGAAAGGTCGGGGTAGATCGTGACATGACCGATGGAATATTGAATGACGCTGGCCGAGTCGGTGACCGGCCGTTGCCTGACCACTACACTGATCGTGGGGTGCTCTCTTCTTCGTTTGAGCTCGTCCAGCAGGGCGACCTGCTGAAAGGGGTCGAGGGTAGGGTCCAGCAGACCGGCCAGTACGGTATCCCTTTCGATATACAGATTCTCTTTGGAAAATTTATAATAGCCATGGTTCCGGAACAGGACTATCAGCCTGTCCAGTTCGTCCGACAGCACTTGTTTGGAATAAGGCCGCCCCTTTTGTAGCAGGGACTGGTTGCGGTATTGCAGGGCCAGGGCCTGCAATGCCGGGGTTGTCAGGGCGTACCCGACAGAATCCAGCCGCATTTGTTTGCCGGGCCAGACATGAAAATCGATCATGACCCGGTATTCATTCCTATCCGGGTGACGATGGAACCGGATCGTGTCCCTGCGGATCGTATCTTTAATGACTGGTGTATAATAGCCTGACGCGTTCAGCAGGGCCACCATGAACCCGATGGAACGCCGCAGGTTGGCGGTATCGAATACGGGGGGGTACATGACCCGGTTGTAGATCCCGGCGATGGAAACTTCCTGTACCCTCAGGCTGTCATCGAGCTGATTGGACAGTCGCGTAGTCAGGTCCTGTTTGTCGGCAGGCAGCAGGTTGCCTTCCACCTTGATATTGACGGCGAAGACAAAAGACCGCCCGTGCGGATATTTTCTGGGAACCGTACACGAGAAGAATGAAATGAAGGATACCGTTACCAGTAGGATTCCGGCAACGAGCTTTGCTCGGGTGGGGAATGCGGGGTTGAGAAAAGATACAGTAAATTGCCGGCGCCTCAGAATGAACAGATTGAACAAACCCAATTCGATTTTAACTTTTTGTATGTAAACGAAGAGCAATGTTGGTAACGAAATCGCAAGTCAAATATATTCAAAGTTTAGGCCATAAAAAATTCCGTGACGCAGAAGCTGTATTTGTTGCGGAGGGGCCTAAGATCGTGGAAGAGTTGCTACGCGTCGCCGGCATCCGATGCCGGCAGGTCTACGCGTTGAAAGAATGGATATTCGCAGTGGATATGCCGGAGGACGTGCCCGTCCAGGCGGTGAATGAGGCAGATCTGGAAAGACTTTCCGGTTTGTCTACTCCCAACCGGGTACTGGCTCTCTTCGAAAAGCCATCCTTTCCGGCACCGGACTTTAACCAGGGAATGACGGTAGTACTGGATGGGATACAGGATCCGGGCAACCTGGGCACCATCATCAGGATCGCGGACTGGTTCGGCATCTCCCGGGTGCTTTGTAGTGATGACAGCGCCGACGTCTTCAATGCAAAAGCCATCCAATCCACCATGGGCAGCATCGGCAGGGTGCAGGTTATATACGATGATCCCGCGGGGCTCCTGCGGCAGTACCCGGATCTGCCTGTTTATGCGGCTGTGCTGGGGGGGAGGGACCTCTATGGCATGCAGCGTACCGGGAAGGGGTGGCTCGTCATCGGCAATGAGTCCAGGGGCATCCGGCCCGGGCTGCTGGAGCTGGCGACCGATCGGATCACGATTCCCGGCTCCGGCCGGGCGGAGTCCCTGAACGCCGCGGTCGCCGCGGGTATCATCCTGTCTCATCTGGTGTGAGCAAGGTCACCGGAACTGGATGGCTCGGGCTGGCTGCACCTTACGGACCACGAGGGTGGGGATCATCAGCACCAGGAAACAGATCAGGAAAGTGCCGCAGTTGACAAGGACGAGATGCCACCATTCGAGCTTGACGACCGCTTTGGAAATAAAATAGGCATCCTCCGGCAGGGTGATAAAGCCATAGCTGGCCTGTAGCCAGCAGATCGATAACCCGAACGCATTCCCCAGGACCAGTCCGAAGAAGGTGATGATCCCACCCTGGTAGAGGAACATCCGCTGGATGACGGCATCCGGAGCTCCGATTGCCTTGAGGATTCCGATCATGCGGGTGCGTTCCAGCACCAGGATGATCAGACAGGTGACCAGGTTCAGCGTAGCAACGACGATCATGATCACCAGCACGATGACGATCGTGATATTCTGTAGATTGAGCCAGTCGAAGATATTAGTGTAGATCTCTTCCGTGGTACGGCTGACCCAGGTCTGGGGTAACTGGGGATAAATGAGACTATTGACGGCATCCGCCTTGCGGTAATCGCGGGTAAAGATCTCATAGCCGCCGATCTCGTCATCCTTCCAGTTGTTAAGCCGCTGGATCAGTTTGAGATCGCCGATGGCTATCGTCTTGTCATAGTCTTCGATGCCCGTCTTGAAAAGACCGGATACGATCATCTGGCGGACCCGGGGTTGGCCGGCAGGTTGGATGAAATAGATGAGTACCTTGTCGCCGGGCTTAACTTTCAGCTGATTGGCGGTATAGGTCGAAAGGACTATTTCGTTGCTGTAGGTGGTGTCGCGAAAATGAAACCAGCGGCCGCTGCGGAGAAAACTCTCCAGGTTGCCGAAATCATAGCCTTTTTCCACGCCTTTCAACAAAACGCATTCGATGCCTTCGCCGCTGCGGATGACGGCATTCTTCGTCGCGAAGGCCTGGATGGTCTTGATCTCGCTGTTGGCGCGGAGGGTGCGGAGCACCGTATCGTTCTTTTCTATCGGCAGTCCTTCCGCGAGCGTGGATTTATTGCCCGAGAGGCGCTGGACGCTGATGTCCCCCCATAGATTGAAAACTTTCTGACCGATGGCATACTGAAAGCCATTGGTAAAGGCCAGCGTAAGGATCATCGCCCCTACACTGATCACGGTCGCGCTGATCGCCAGCCTGATAATGAACCGGGAAAAGGACCGTTGACGGTTGAAAGCGATTCGTCTGGCTATAAAGGCGGCTACATTCAATTGGAAGTTGTTATTAATTGGTAAAAATAGAGAGTGGGGGGCTATCCATAAAACTTTTTTCCATTTTTGTGGTACATTGTAGCGTTGACAAATTCATTTCCCATGAAGAGAATCACTCATTTGTTGCTGATGGCCTCTCTCTCGGCCTCGCCGGCGTTGAGCATTTGTGCCCAGGATATGGTCTATTCGCGTTCGATCGGGTCGCCGCAGCTGTACATGCAAGGCTACCAGATGTCTTACCCGATCATCCGGCTGAACAGCAGTGACCAGATGGAATTGCAATTCGACGACCTGGATGGCGATGTAAAGAACTACTACTACACCTTTCAGCTTTGTAATGAGGACTGGACGCCTGCTGACGTGAGCGAGTTCGACTACTTAAAAGGATTTTCCCAGATAAAGATCGACGACTACCAGAATTCATCCATCGCCGTGACCCGCTATACGCATTACCATGCCGTGCTGCCTGATCCCAATTGTATTCCCACTCATTCCGGCAATTACGTGCTGAAGGTTTTCCTGGATGGAGACACTTCTAAGCTGGCTTTCACCCGGCGGTTCCTCGTGACCAATACGAAGATCAGTATCCAGAGCCAGCTGCTGCAGCCGATGGATTATAACCTGGCACAGACCCACCAGCACATCACGCTCAAGCTGAATACCATGGCGATCAATCCAACCAATGCACTGGACCAGATCAAGGTGGACGTCCTGCAGAATTATCGCTGGGATAATGTGATCCGCAATCTCAAACCCAATTTTTATGTGAACAACAGCATGGAATACAGCAACGATGGGGACATCAACTTCGAGGGCGGATGGGAGTGGCGTTCTCTGGATCTTCGCAGCTTTCGTTTTCAAAGTGACAGGATCGCTTCAGCCAATTATGGTAAGACGGGGACGGATGTGTTGCTGAAGCCCGATGGCGACAGGTCAGCTCTGGCCTATTCTTTTTATGCCGACTATAATGGCGGCTTCGCCCTTGCATCTACCGATCAGATCCAGAATGTCAACACGCAGGGGGACTATGCCAATGTCCTGTTCAGCTTTGCGCCGAAGGATAAGACCCCCTTTCCGGACAAGGATGTGTATGTGCTGGGGAGGTTCACCGGGGAAGGGGAGAACGATTCTACCCGGATGCTGTTCAATCCCGACAATGGGCGGTATGAGCGTCGTTTTCTCATGAAGATGGGCGTATACAATTATTCGTATGTGACGCTCGATAAGACCGATCCAGATGCACGGCCTTCGTTTGCCTATACCGAAGGGAATCACGTGGAGACCGAGAACGACTATATGATCCTGGTGTATTACCGGGCGCCGGGTGCGCGGGCCGATGAACTGGTCGGTATTGCAAAGTTCAACAGCCTTACCGGGAAATAAAGCCGGATACCGCGCGGTGACCGGGCCGTAGATCCGCGGCCGCGGGAAATAATTTTTTTCATCCCTGATTACTTCTTTCTCGTTATCTTTGTGCCGGCAAAGTCTTATACGACCAGCTCCCGCTGAACCCCGCCAGGGCCGGAAGGCAGCAACGGTAGGTGGTCGTAGCGGTGCGATATAAGTAACTTTGCCATTTTTTATTTCCCCCCGTTCCCAACGGGTTTATCATATTATATCTATAAATAAAGCGACATTTTATGAAATTCTTCATTGACACGGCCGACCTGGCACAAATTAAAGAAGCAAACGACCTGGGCATTTTAGATGGCGTTACCACCAACCCTTCCCTCATGGCTAAAGTGGGGATTAAAGGAGAAGAGGCTATAACCAACCATTATAAGACGATTGCAGAACTGGTAGATGGAGATGTAAGCGCGGAAGTGGTGTCTACCGAATTCAGTGCGATCGTTGAAGAAGGCAAAAAACTTCACGCGATCCACCCCAATATTGTGGTAAAGGTTCCGATGATCAAGGACGGCATCAAGGCGCTGAAATGGTTTTCCGACAATGGCATCAAGACGAACTGCACGCTGGTATTTTCTGCCGGTCAGGCCATTCTTGCAGCCAAGGCCGGCGCCAATTATGTATCTCCCTTTATCGGTCGTATAGATGACAGCAGCTGGGACGGTGTAGAGCTGATCGCGCAAATAGCGAATATCTATGCTATCCAGGGCTGGGAGACGGAGATCCTGGCGGCATCCATCCGCAGCCCGCTGCACATCGTCAAATGTGCGGAGGCTGGCGCCGATGTGATCACTTCTCCGCTGGAATCGATCCTGGGTCTGTTGAAGCATCCCCTGACGGATATCGGACTGGCCAAATTCCTGTCTGACGCCAAAACGTTCAAATAAATAATTGCCATAAAAGCAGCAAACAGGCTGACAAACCCATTGACTCTTGCGACCTCATCAATAAGAAATGACGGCCGTGAGAGTCAGCTTTTGCATTTGTATCATTTTTGTCTAAATTGCCTGCCTGCATGCGCGACATCACACATAAACAAATTACTCTGCGCACCGCCGGCGCGACAGGCATCCTTTTCTGCTCTGCAGAAACCATCGCCCTTATCCGCGAGGACAGGCTGCCGAAAGGCAATCTCTTCGACGTAGCGAGGGCGGCCGGATTTCTGGGCGCCAAGCAGACGCCCCAGCTGTTGCCGCATTGCCACCCTGTAACGATCGACGGCATGGATATCCAATTTGAGTTTTTGGATCCGGTCTTACATGCAAACTTGTTTGGTGAAGAGGTTGTACGACGTTCCGGCATCGTCATTCGTGGCGAGGCCCGGTCGATCGGTCGCACCGGGATCGAAATGGAGGTACTGGTGGCGGTATCCGTGGCAGCCCTGGAGATCTACGATATGCTGAAGCCGGTGGACCGGCAGCTGGAGATCGGCCATATCAGGTTGTTGGAAAAACGGGGCGGGAAGAGCGACCGGGAGCGGTATTTGGATATCCCCCCGACCTGTGCGGTGCTCGTGTGCTCGGATTCAACGGCAGCAGGAACGCGGGAGGATAAGAGCGGCCAGCTGATCGTCGGGATGCTGGAGGCTGTCCGCGCGCAGGTGCAGCATTATAAAGTCGTTCCGGATGAGAAGACACGCATCCAGCAGCAAATAAAGAAATGGGTAAAAGAAGATATCCAGTTCATCTTCACCACCGGTGGGACAGGGCTGGGTCCGCGCGACCATACGGTAGCGGCCGTCAAAGAGATCCTCGAACGGGATGCCGAAGGTATAGCCGAGGCCATGCGGGTATATGGCCAGATGCGGACGCCGATGGCTATGATGAGCAGGGGGGTGGCCGGTTCCATAGGGAAGACGCTGATCGTCACCCTGCCCGGCAGTAGCGACGGGGCCCGGGAGTCGCTTGAGGCGATCCTGCCGGCGGTATTCCATGCCCGGAAAATGATGGAGGGTGGGGGACATTGAACCGATCCGGCCCGACCGCGGTCGCGGGTATCACTGGTCGCCGGGCGCGCTCATCGTCCGCTATTCTTTGGTGTACAGCGTCAATTTGGCGGCGTCGTTGACAGCGATGTTCTTGCCCGACAGCACGATCAATTGTTCTTCCGCCAGTTCGTTGATGATCCGGAATACCGTCTCATAAGTAGCTCCGACCAATGAAGCCAGATCCTGCCGGCTTAACGTCATCTGTATATATCCATCCGGGGTGCGGCCGAATTTTTCCTGCAATGCCAGCAAGGCGTGGGCGACGCGGCCTTTGACCTGCATGTGGGCAAGGTTGCGCATCTTACGTTCGGACTCCTGTAACTCGTCGGCGAAGAAGAGCAACAACCCGTACATAAAGTCCTGATTTACTTTCAGAGAAGTCCGGAAAAAGTCCAGATCGATAAAACAGGCATTGACGGGTTCGAGGGCCGTTGCCGAGATCGGATAGATGGCTTCCTGGCCGAGACCGCGATGCCCGAAAATTTCGCCTTGCCGCGCGAAGCGGAGGATCAGCTCTTTTTCCGTTCCCCACTTCTTGTGCACCTTCACCGTGCCGCTGTAAACGAAATAAATACCACGGACCGGTTCCTCTTCCCGGAAAATAAGCTCCCCTTTTCTGAAAGTCAGGTTTTTCCGATGCGCCTGGATGGCGGGCAGCCATTCGGGCAGACATTGCCGGCACAAAAAACAACTCCGGAGATCGCAGTTATTCGGTGATTTCTTCATGTCAGGAATAGTTGTACGCTTTATCTGCGCAAAGTAATTGATAAATGCCTATTCCACGACCTGAGATAGCCAAAATTGTAGAATTAAAAAAATAAATATATGATTTCTTGGCTTAAATATGTAATATATCAATACCAATAATTGAATTTGAATACCTATTTTGATATTAATATATGTTTGTTTCCACGATAAAGTCTTCTCCCGCTATTTCCGATCAGCCATTGAACCACATCCGGCTTTTCTCCTTCAAAACCGTTCAGATGCGAACTTTTCATCTGACATGGCTGATGTTCTTTACCTGCTTTTTCGGCTGGTTCGGGCTGGCGCCACTGATGCCGGCTATCCGTGCCGACCTTGGCTTGACGCGGGTACAGGTCGGCAATACCATTATCGCTTCCGTTTCTTCGACCATCATCGCCCGGTTGCTAATCGGAAGGATTTGTGATGTGGCAGGCCCGCGGCTGACGGCCGTGTACCTGTTGTTGATCGGCTCGGTACCCGTCATGCTGGCAGGTCTGGCAAAGGATTACACTTCCTTTATCTTATTCAGGCTGGCCATCGGCGTGATCGGGGCCTCTTTTGTCATTACCCAGTTTCACACCTCGGCTATGTTTGCGGCAAGGATAAAAGGAACGGCAAGCGCCATTACCGGCGGATGGGGCAACCTGGGTGGTGGAGTAACCAATATGGCGATGCCGCTGATCTTTTCCGTCATCGCCGGTTTCGGGATCTCTTCGCATCTGGCATGGCGCTATTCCATGATCGTTCCCGGGGTGATGATGTGGTTCATGGCTTATCTGTATTACCGGTATACAAAAGATACACCCGCGGGAAATTTTTCGGAGACCGGCAGGGGCGCTGCAGGTCCCTTTTTCCGCAGGGCCAACTTTTCAGTCCTGGCCGATTGGCGCATAGGAGCCCTGGCCCTGGCCTATGCCATGTGCTTTGGCATGGAGATCACTTTCGATAACGTAGCCTGTTTGCACTTCGTGGATACTTTCGGCATGTCCCTTCGCAGTGCGGGATTTTGGGCCGGCGTTTTCGGCGCCATGAACCTGTTTGCGCGTGCGCTGGGTGGCAGCCTGTGCGATAAGGCCGGTGGGCGCTGGGGCATGAAAGGTAAAGGTCTCCTGCTGGCTGGGGCGCTGCTGCTGGAAGGACTGGGGTTGATCGCTTTCGCCGATTCGCCCGGTTTGCCGGCGGCTATTGCCTTCATGCTGGCATTTGCGCTGTTCTTAAAAATGGCCAGTGGAGCCGTTTATGGGATCGTACCCTTCATCAACGAAAAGAATGTGGGGCTTGTCAGCGGAGTCGTAGGCGCCGGCGGCAATTTGGGCGGGATGCTGTTCAGTTGTCTGTTCAGGTCAGATTCCCTGCAATACACGAGCGCTTTTGCTTGTATTGGAGTGGTGGTTATAGTCGCCGCGGCCCTTGTTGCGTTCACCCAATGGACAAGGGTGGCTGACGTCTCAGATCCCGGGGAACCAGCGCCGCCCCTGGCAGAAAAATCTGCCCTGATTCAGCCGCGCCTGTCGTAACTTTATCGGATGAAAATTCATGTATATGCGGCATTGAAAGATTATTTTCTGCCGGAATTCGAACTGGCGGGAGAAGTCCGCGATACAGACGAGTTAAAGGCCCGTCTCCTGGCCATTAATAGTCAGGCCGATGTCCTGTTATCTACCTGCCGTTTTGCGGTAGAGGATGGGTTTATCGACAGAGATTTTCAATTGAAAGGGCATGATACGGTCGTCATCATTCCCCCCAGTAGCGGAGGCTAGTTAAAAGAGCGGCCCGCATGAGTACGGGCCGCTGTTGCAGGTGAATTGATTATTTTATCCCAGTTTTTTCTGCAGGTTGGTGTCGATGGCGTCGAGGAACTCTTCCGTATAGAGGAAATGTTTACCGTGCTCGACCTTGTTGCCGTGTATGCAGATGGCCAGGTCCTTGGTCATCTTGCCGCTCTCCACCGTCTCGATACAAACCTCCTCCAGTGCATTGGCGAAATCGATGAGGGGCTGGTTGCCGTCCAGCTTGCCGCGGAAAGCCAGGCCACGCGTCCAGGCGAAAATGCTGGCGATGGGATTGGTGGAAGTGGGCCGGCCGGCCTGGTAGTCCCGGTAGTGACGGGTGACCGTACCGTGAGCTGCTTCGGCTTCCATGATCTTTCCATCGGGCGTGATCAGTACCGAGGTCATCAAACCCAGTGAGCCAAAGCCCTGGGCGATGGAATCGCTCTGGACATCCCCATCATAGTTCTTGCAGGCCCAGATGAAGTTTCCGTTCCATTTCAATGCGCTGGCGACCATGTCATCGATCAGCCGGTGTTCGTATACGATGCCGGCCTCCTGGAATTTCTGTTTGAAATCCTTCTGGTAGATCTCTTCGAAAATATCCTTGAAGCGGCCATCGTATTTTTTCAGGATGGTGTTCTTGGTGGAAAGATACAATGGCCATTTTTTACTGAGGGCCATGTTGAAACAGCTGTAGGCAAACCCTTTGATCGACTCGTCGGTATTGTACATCGAAAGGGCGACTCCGTCTCCTTTGAAGTTAAATACTTCGAAGGTTTGGGCAGGGCTGCCGTCGTCAGGGGTGAAGGTCATCGTCAGCTTACCTTTTCCCTTGATAACAGTATCCGTGGCGCGGTACTGGTCACCGAAAGCATGACGTCCCACTATGATCGGCGCGGTCCAGTTGGTGACCAGCCGGGGTACATTCTTCATGACGATCGGTTCGCGGAATACCGTTCCGTCGAGGATGTTGCGGATGGTCCCGTTGGGGCTCTTCCACATCTGGTGCAGGTTGAACTCTTTTACCCTGGCTTCATCGGGGGTGATAGTGGCGCATTTGATGCCCACTCCATATTGTTTGATGGCATTGGCTGCATCGATGGTAACCTGGTCATTGGTCTGGTCGCGGTATTCGACGCCCAGGTCATAGTATTTGATATCGACATCCAGGTAGGGAAGGATCAATTTGTCTTTAATGAATTTCCAGATAATCCGGGTCATTTCATCACCGTCCAATTCTACGACGGGATTTGCTACTTTGATTTTTTTGGCCATATTTCTTCAATTTATACGTGCGAAAGGATAGCAAACCTACAGGAAATGAGCCAAAGTTGGCATAGGGGGAACGGGTTTTTTTAGGAAGCCAGCCTAGCGGCTTCCCCCGGCAAGCTTTGCTTGCCGGGACATAAGTGAAAAAAGAGGTCGTCTACTTTTATACTGAGACGGCCTCTTTTTTTGTATGTTTGTGTACTCAACTCTATCTGGCCATGTTAGAAATGTTACGGCAATACGTATCTGGTTACGTAGCATTGACCAAGGAAGAATTCGCCGTGGTGGCGGGCAGGCTTGTGATCAGGAATTTTGATAAAAAGCAGCTGTTGGTGAAGGCCGGAGAGGTGGAGGAATACCTCAATTTTATCGTCAAAGGCCTGGCCAGGATGTATTTTTATAAGAACAAGACGGAGGTGATCACCAATATTGCCCGGGAGGGCGAGATCATCAGCTCTTCTTCATCGTTCCTCTCGGGTACCCCTTCCAATTATTACGTTGAAACGCTGGAGCCATCCACTTTACTGTCTATTTCCCGTCAGCAGCTGGAGCAGGCCTATAAGGAAAGTCCCAGCATAGAAAGGCTGGGGCGGCTGATGACCACCCATTTTGTTCTGCAAAAGGAAGAATGGGAGCTGGAATGTATGCGACTGGATACCAAGGAGCGGTTCCTCCGGTTCGTCGGGAATAATCCCGAATTGCTTTTACGGGTACCCCAGAAATACCTGGCCTCTTACCTGAATATGAAACCGGAGACATTCAGCAGGCTCAAACATCTTTTAAGAAAACGGACGCCGGTCTTCCGGTAAAATACTTTCTTCATGCCCTACCCAGCATCGGCTTATAAGGCGGCTCTCGATAAATTCTATCATTACCTGCAGGGGTATGTGCCGTTGACCAAGCATGAGTTCCATCAGCTGGAACCCTATTTCGAGATCCGGGAATTCGAAAAGAAGGTCAAGGTGATCCATGCAGGAGAAGTGGAAAGATATTTGAACGTCATTGCCTGGGGGCTGGTGCGTAAATACCTCCCGGTCCGGAACCGGGAAATCACTGTCCAACTGGCATCAGAAGGGCATATTATTCATTCGGAATTGTCTTTTCATTACCGGGTACCATCCAGGGCCGTCGTAGAAACGATCGAGCCGTCGGTATTTCTTTCTATTTCCTATGACAGCCTGGAGCAGCTCTACGAGCGATTCCCGAAAGTGGAGCGCCTGGGGCGGCTAATGATATCGGACCTGTTCATCAAAAAGGACAATCGCTATTTCGATCAGCTGAGAAAGACTACCCGGGAACGGTTCCTCGAATATGTGAAGACCCACCCGCAGATGTTGCAGCGGGTACCGCAGAAATATATCGCCTCTTACCTGAACATCAAGCCCGAGACCTTCAGCCGGCTGAAGCATTTGATGCGGCCCAAAAGGAGCAGGGGAGAGGTGGGCGTCAAAGACTGATGACCAGCACCGGGATGGTCAGTTCATGCCGCACGGTATTCACGGTCTCGCCGTAAATGAAATCCTTCAGTCCGCTATGCCCATGCGATCCGATGACCAGCATATCGGCCTGTTGTTGTTTGGTGATCCGTGCGATTTCGCGGCTTCGGTGGCGGAAACCCAGCTGGGAATGACATTGAAAGCCCCTTTCAGCGAGTGCCTGGCAATAGCTGTCCAATCTTTCCTGGTCTTTACGGGTCTCATAGTCATCGCTTTCCTTGCCCAGCATACGGGCGGAGGCGCTCTCCACCACATGGATCAGCAGGTAACGGCAGTCCTTACCTCCCTGGCTGGTGGCATAGGCCAGCAGTTTGTCATCATGCAGGCTGAAGTCCAGCGCGACGGCTATATGCCGGAATAAGGGGGGCGCCCAGTCGGTCAGGTGATCCCGCTGGGGGTGCGGCAGCGGTGTGGCCTTACGGCCATGCCGGGCGATAAAAGGATGCAGGGTGATATACATGAGCAGCAGGATGGCGGCCACGGCGGCGATCAGGATCACTACTTTCCATAACCAATGTCCGGGTTCGGCTATGTAAGGCGCTGCTTCTTCGATCACCAGCTTCATATTCAGGTATACCAGCAGGGCGGCGACCAGCCAGGCGAGGAGGCGAATAAAGGGCCGCACCGTGAAGAGGCCCATCGTCCGTTTGTCGCTGACAAAATGGATCAGGGGGATGACGGCATAACCGAGCTGGACGCTGAGGACGACCTGGCTCAGGACCAGCAGGTTGTCCACTTCGTTTTCGCCGAACAGCAGGATGACGATCACGGCCGGGACGATCGCCAGCAGGCGGGTCAGGAGCCGCCGCAACCAGGGGTTGATCCTCAGCTGCAAGTATCCTTCCATGACAATCTGCCCGGCGAGGGTGCCGGTCAGCGTGGAGCTTTGTCCCGAGGCGATCAGGGCGATGGCGAACAGTTTAGGAGCCAGCCGGCTGCCCAGCATAGGCAGCAGCTGGTAGGCGTCTTTGATGGAGGCCACTCCGGTATTGCCTGTTTTGAAGAACACCGTGGCGGCCAGCACCAGGATCGCTGCATTAACGAGAAAGGCGAGATTCAGGGCAACCGCGCTGTCCAGGAAATTTATTTTCAGCGCCTGCCGGACATCATTTTCTCCCGGACCGATCTTGCGCGTCTGCACCAGCGCCGAATGCAGATAAAGGTTATGCGGCATAACGGTGGCGCCGATGATGCCGATGGCGATATACAACCCTTCCCTTCCGTGCAGCACGGGAATGAAACCATGCGCTATTTCGCCGGCGGAGGGTCTGGCCAGCAGGATTTCCACCAGGAAAGATCCCCCGACAACTGCGATCAGCCCAATGACGAAGGCTTCCATCCATCGCATTCCCAGCCGCTGCAGGAACAGCAAAAGGAAAGTGTCCAGTACGGTAAGACAGACGCCATAGACCAGTGGCAGACCTGTGAGTAACTGGATGCCGATGGCCATCCCCAGTACTTCCGCCAGGTCGCAGGCTGCAATGGCGATTTCTGCCAATATGTATAGCGGGATATTAATATAGGCAGGATAAACCTCCCTGTTGGCCTGGGCCAGGTCCCTTCCTCTGACGATGCCCAACCGTGCCGACAGGTTTTGCAGCAGGATGGCCATCAGGTTACTCATCATCAGTACCCAGATCAGCGAATAGCCGAAGCGACTGCCGCCGGCCAGATCGGTCGCCCAGTTGCCGGGATCCATATAGCCTACGCTGATCAGGTAGGCCGGCCCGAAAAAGACAAAGAGCTGCCGCCACCAGGGACCCTTTCGGGTGGTGTCCACGCTGCCATGGACTTCGCTGAGACTAACGTTTTTCTGTGGGTGGTTCATCATCGTTGACCAGTACGTTTTTGGCTACCTGGGCGCTGAGGGTCACCGGCGGGCGGTTGCGAACCTTTATTTCCAGGGAATGATCAAATGGGAATTTCTTCCGGATCTCCAGCCGGGTACCCAGCCGGATATGGTTATATTGCAATAATTCCAGCATTTCCGAAGTCTGGCTCGCGATGCCCGAGACATGAGCCGGTTTGTTGAGGGGCAGTTCGGCCAGGCTCACCTGACGCCGGATTTGCAGCCGCCCCTGGCTGTCAGGTATCGGGTCACCATGCGGGTCGGTGTCGGGGTGGCCGAGAAAGGCATCCAGCCGGTCGATCAGCTTCCTGCTGCTGATATGCTCCAGCTCCTCGGCGATCTCATGTACCTCATCCCAGCCGAACTGCAATTTTTTGACCAGGAAATATTCCCACAGCCGATGCTTGCGGATGATCTGCACGGCGGTTTTCTTCCCTTCGTTGTTCAGCTTGAAACCCTTGTACCGCTCGTAGTTGACCAGTTTCTGGTCCTTGAGCTTTTTCAGCATGTCCGTCACGCTGGCGGGGCGTGTCCGCAGGGCCGCAGCCAGTGCATTGGTCGTGACGATACCGTGTTCCTGCTGCAGGTGGAAAATGGCTTTTAAATGATCTTCTTTGCTGACGGATACTTTCATATTCTAATGGACTAAAATAATTTTTAGACAAATCTAAAATTAAAAAATGGCAAAGAGAAGAAGTTTCTACCACCGAATGTTTACTTTTAGCCCGCGGTGGCCTGGCTGTGATATGCCGGCCGTGAGTGTAAATACCGTTTCAATAGTATCTATTGTTATGAGCAAATACCTGTTGCTGATCGTGCTGTCCGTGCTGGCTATTTCGTGTAAAAGCAAGAAGGTGTCTCCGGGGAGTGACGACGACGAAGTAACGGTTTCGGAATTTATCCATTCTTTCAAGCCCCTGCCCATCCCCTACGATGTGACCGATACTATCCTGCGCCGCAAGGAGCCGGAGACTGCCGTGATCCGTTACAACCTATTCACCCGGCTGCTCCCCGATACCTTACTGACCCGCTACTTTGGAAAAGAAGCCAGGCCGCATCTCTATACGATAGGACAGATAAAAGTTCCCGGTGCGGAGTCCTACCTTTTTGTCAAAGGCATTGCGAACAACCGCCGGATCCTTTTCGTGCTGGTCTTTGACGGGAAAGACCATTTTTCGGCCGCCCGGCCGGTCATCTATTCCGACAAAGAGGCCAGTCTTTCCGGGGAAGCCGGCATGGACGCCAAATATACCCTGTCCGTTACGCAACGGAGAAAGGGGCAGGACGGTCAAGTCTATTATACAAAGAACGATTATGTCTTCAATGCAGATGGCGGATTTGTCCTCATCCTCACTGAATCCAACGAATCCAGGACAAAGATCCCGCCGATTTATGACCCTATCGACACCCTCCCGCGCAGGCACAAATTTTCCGGCGATTATGCTCAGGATAAGAGAAACATCATTGCCATCAGGGACGACGGCAAGGATGCCGGCCGGTTTTGGTTCTTCGTGCATTTTGAAAAAGACAACGGGGATTGCAAGGGAGAACTGAAAGGCCAGGCGAAATTCGTCTCCCGGGGGGTAGCACGCTATCGGTCTTATTCCGACCCCTGCGCGATACAATTCACTTTCGAAAACGGTGGGATCTCGATGAAGGAAGAAGGCGGCTGTGGTGTACACCGGGATATCAAATGCTTCTTCGAAGGCTATTTTGACAGACGCCCGGAGAAAAAGCCCAAATCAGCCATCAAAAAGACCTAGACAGGCAAAGACCTTCCTTTTTCAGTAACACAATTCTATTGAAGTTAATCCGTTATATTGCGTACTTTTTACATAGATAAAACAATCAGGATTTGATATGAGTTTTAGAAATTATACAGTGCCCTACGAAGTGGACGAGCGTTATTCGAAAAAGGTGGCTTATTTCTCTATGGAATTTGCCGTGCATCAACCGCTGAAAATCTATAGCGGTGGCCTGGGCTTCCTGGCGGGTTCTCATTTGCGGAGCGCCTACGAATTGCGCCAGAATATGATCAATATCGGCATTTTATGGAAATATGGTTACTACGATCAGGCCCGTAACCAGGACCAGACTCTTCAGGTCACCTGGATGGAAAAACAATACAGTTTCCTTGAAGATACTGGCATTAAATACCAGGTCACTATCCATGACCACCCCGTGTGGGTCAAGGTCTGGTATCTCAACCCGGAAACGTTCAAGAGCGCGCCTTTATTTCTGCTGAGCACCGATCTTCCGGAGAACGACTATGTGTCCCAAACGATCACGCACCGGCTGTACGATGCCAACGTAGCCACCAAAGTCGCTCAATTTATCCTGCTGGGTGTCGGCGGGGCGCAACTGGTCGACGAACTCGGCTTCAAGCCCGATCTCTACCATCTGAATGAAGCCCATGCCATCAGTGCCAGTTTCTGGTTGTATCAGAAGTACAATAAAAATATCGAAGAAGTTCGTAAGAGACTGGTATTCACTACCCATACCCCGGAAGAGGCGGGCAATGAAAAGCATGATATTTATCTCTGCCATAAAATGAGCTACTTCTGCGGACTGTCTGTCGATGAGGTCCGCAAGTTGACGGGGCTGGAGGACGACGCTTTCAACCACTCGCTGGTGGCCCTGCGGTTTGCCCATCTGGCTAATGCCGTTTCGCAGCTGCATGGCAACGTCTCGCGCGCCATGTGGGGCAAGTACAAGAATATATGTCCAATCATTTCTATTACCAATGCCCAGAACTGGCGTTACTGGGCGGATAAGGAACTGTACCGGAAAATGGAGGAGAGCAATGATTACTGGTGGGACGACCGGAAGAAATACATGAAGAAAAGGAGTTTCGAAATCGTCGCCGACCAGACCGGCAAGGTCTTCGACCCGAATGTCTTTACGATCGTCTGGGCCCGTCGGCTGGCCGGTTACAAACGCGCGGCCCTGCTGACCCGTGACATGGACCGTTTCAACAAACTGATGAGCGATACCCGGTATCCCGTACAGATCATCTGGGCAGGCAAGCCTTATCCAATGGACTATCCTGCGATCAATGAATTCAATCACCTGGTGCATCTGGCCAAAGGGTACAAGAATATTGCCGTCATGATAGGGTATGAGTTGACCTTATCCAAGCGACTCAAACAAGCGGCGGACTGCTGGCTCAATAACCCCCGCGTTCCGCGCGAGGCTTCCGGCACGAGCGGGATGACGGCGGCGATGAACGGGGCCGTCAATTTTTCCACGGACGATGGCTGGATCCCCGAATTCGTCAATCATGGCAACAACGGTTTTGTGGTGCCTAAGGCAGACTATATGAACATGCATGTAGAGGAGCAGGACGATTACGATCTGGACAAATTGTATGAGATCCTGACGAAAGAGATCCTGCCTCTGTATTATGATCACTATGATACATGGCGCCAGATCTCCAAGAACGGCATGCGTGATGTCCGCTATCAGTTCGATGCTGGCCGGATGGCGCACGAATATTACGAGCTGTTATACAAATAGATGTAGCGACCCCCGACGTGGAGCGTCGGTAGTCCCGGTCTATTTCCAAAAATATTTCCGGAGCCAGGCGGTAGCTTGCTTTTGACTTTGTGCACAGATATCGCAGGTTGCCGTGCTATCCCCCCGGCCGCTCTCGTTCTCCCAGTGAAACTGCTCCTGGTAGAGTTGTTGATTGTTCCTGCGGAAAAGCACCGAGAGGGAATCCCCGTCGGGGGCGATGAATAAAGTGCGGTTGTCCGGCCCCGGGAAACCTGCTCTGAAACCCCGCCGGCCGGCCAGGGAGTCCGGCCCCAGCCAGGTCAATTCGATATCATCCGAGTCTTTGCCGTGTGCATAACGAATGTAGGCACGTTGATCGTCTTTTATCCAGAAGGCGAGGCTTTCATAGCCGTCCGTATCCGGCGCGCCCGCGGACCAGGTGGCCACTTTGACATCCTGGGGAAAATGCAGCAGGGTAAGGGTTGTCATCAGTAATAGCAGAGACCTGATCATAGCTACAATATACCCATACCTGATTATATATTAAAGAGAATGGCGTATTTTCCTGCTTTAATTACCCGTCATGCGCATTGTTCACGCCCTGTTGCCGGCAACCGCCATTCCTCTCTTTCTGATATTCCTGCCCTTGATCGGCCGGCCGCAACCGCCCGGGGCCGCAGGCTCCTCCTCTGCGTCGGCTTCCGGCCACAACCAACCGCAGCGGACAGACTCCATCGGCCAGCCGGGTGTCTCCCGGGCCCTTGCAGTTTACCGGAGCATCCATGTGCGGGATATTCATTATGATCTGCATTTCCGCATTCCTTCCGGCAGGCAGGAGCCGGTGACAGGCCGGGGCAGCGTATCGTTTATCCTGGACAAGGTACCCGCCGGCAGACCCCTGCTACTGGACTTCAAAGGTTCGCCGGACGCGATCCCGGAACTGCGGGTGAACGGCAAGGTGGCGCCGGTAAAATATAAAGACGAACACCTGCTATTGGACGCTTCGCTCCTGCGCCAGGGCGTCAATACTGCCGACATCCGGTTTACCGCCGGCTATGCGGCCTTGAACCGAAACGGCGATTTTTTATATACCTTACTCGTGCCCGACAGGGCGCGGACCCTGTTCCCTTGTTTTGACCAGCCCGACCTGAAGGCCATCTTCACCTTATCCCTCGTTATTCCCGCAGGCTGGAAGGCCATGGGCAACGCTTTGCTGCAGGACTCCGTCACGGCCGGCGATAGCTGCAGCCTGCATTTTCGCCCTTCCGACCGGATCAGCACCTATCTTTTTTCTTTCGTGGCCGGCCATTTTACCGATACGGCCCGGGAGGTCGACGGCCGGACCATGCATTTCTTTTACCGCGAGACGGATAGCAGCAAGCTGCGCCTGAGCATAGACTCTATATTCCGCATTGAGGGACAGGCCTTACACTTTATGCAGCAATATACCGGCATCGCCTATCCTTTTCAAAAGTTCGGCTTTGTGGCAATACCGGATTTCCAGTTCGGGGGCATGGAGCATCCAGGGGCCATCCAGTACAAAGCCAGTAGCCTCTTCCTCGACTCCGGCGCCACCCGTGAGCAGTTCATCGGACGTTCCAACCTCCTGTCTCATGAGACCGCCCACATGTGGTTCGGCGACATGGTGACCATGACCTGGTTCAACGATGTGTGGATGAAGGAGGTGTTTGCCAATTTCATGGCAGATAAGATCAGCGGCATTACGTTGCCGGACGATAATTACGACCTGAAATTCCTGACTGCTCACTATCCGGCAGCCTATAGTGTCGACCGGACGGAAGGCGCAAACCCCATCCGCCAGCGTCTGGACAATTTACAGGAGGCGGGATCCCTTTACGGCAATATCATTTACAACAAGGCGCCGATCGTTATGCGTCAGCTGGAGCGTATGATCGGCGCTGATGCTTTCCAGGCAGGGCTCAGGGATTATTTGACGAAATATGCCGGCGGGAATGCTTCCTGGCCCGACCTCATTGCCGCGCTGCAGGCGCATACGGCCGTCAATCTGGCGGCCTGGAACGAGATCTGGGTCAACGGTATTGGCAGACCGCAGTTCGGTTATCATCTCCAGGAGGCCGGCGGGAAAATCACCGATTTCGTCATCCGCCAGCGGGGAGAAGACGGGTCGGCCAGGGTTTGGCCACAGGTGTTCGAGGTGGCGTTGGTGTATGCGGACCGCGTAGAGGAATTGACAGTAAATATGAACGCTGCCTCGGTCCGGCTGGCGGCGGCTGACGGGAAAGAGAAGCCGGAATGCGTGGTATTCAATTCCTCGGGAGAGGGGTATGGGGTATTCCCGGTAGATCCGCATTCGCTTGCACGGCTATCCGGCGGAGGGGCCGGCCCCTCTGGCAGCCGGGTGATCACTCCGGGTATTTCCGACCGGGTGACCGGCACCAATGCCGCTACTCCCCTGATGCGGGCGTCCGCGTACATCAACCTGTACGAAAATATGCTTGACGGGCAGGTTATCACGCCGCGGCAATTACTGGCCTATGATCGCAAGGCCTTGACCAGGGAGACGGAAGAGCTCGATCTCAATATCCTGTTGGACCAGGTCAACTCCATCTTCTGGCGTCTTCTTCCATCGGCTGGCCGGGATTCACTGGCGGAGGGACTGGAAGAAACTTGCTGGCAGGCCATGCAGCAGGCGCAAACGCCCAATGAAAAGAAATTGCTGTTCAGGGCCTTCAGCAATATCGTTCTGACCCGGCCGGGCCAGGACACTTTGTTTGACATCTGGAAGAGCGGGCGGCCGCCGGCCGGCGTGAAATTATCGGAGGATGATTATACCGGTCTGGCAGTGGCGTTGGCGTTGCGGGCTTACCCCGGCTACAGGGACATTCTGCAGGAACAGCTGGCCCGTATTCAGAACAAGGACCGGAAAGAGCGGTTGCAATACCTGCTGCCTTCTTTGTCTGACGACGAAGGGGAAAGAGACCGCTATTTCGCTACGCTTTCGACAGCAGAGGCCCGCCGGAAAGAGGCCTGGGTGTTGTCGGCATTGTCCAATCTGCATCACCCGCTGAGGACGGCAGCCTCGGAAAAATATTTACCGGCGACCCTGGACTGGCTGGAAGACATTCAACGTACCGGCGATGTATTCTTCCCTCAGAGCTGGCTGCAGGCCAGTCTGGGCTGGTACCATACGGCAACGGCGGCAGCGGTCGTCCGCAATTTTTTGCGGCAGCATCCGGATTATAACCCAAAGCTGAGAGCGAAGATCCTGCAAGCCGCCGACAATCTTTTCCGGGCTGAAAAGTTAGTAAAATAAAAAAGAGGCCGCCTTACCCAAAAAGTAGACGGCCTCTTTTTTCCCCTCTTTTTTCCCCTCTTTTTTCCATTATGTCCGGCAAAAGTGCCGGATGGGACGAAAAATTTATTGCGGTTTGCTGGTGCTGTCCGGCTTGGCGGTAGTAGAATCAGCGGCCGGCGCTGCATCCTTGGCGCCCGGCTTGACGATGTCCAGCAATTCTACTTCGAAGATCAGGGTAGAACCGGGGGCAATCATCGGTCCTGCCTGGCGGTCGCCGTAGGCAAGATCTGCAGGGATGAATAATTTCCATTTGCTGCCGACCGGCATCTGTTGCAGGGCTTCCGTCCAACCAGGGATGACACCATTGACGTTTAGCTCGATGGGCTGTCCTCTTTCTACGGAACTGTCGAATACCTTGCCATCGATGAGGGTGCCGTGGTAATGTACCCTGACCATGTCAGTCAGAGCGGGTTTCGGTCCGGTGCCCTGCTTCTCGACGATATATTGCAGCCCGCTGAGGCGGGTCACGACGCCGGGCTTGCTCTTATTAGCAGCCAGGAATTCGACTCCGAGCTTTTTATTGCCCTGTGCCTTTTCGGCCTGGGCCTTCTGCATATAGTTGACGATGGCTGCCTGGGCCTGCTGTTCGTCGAGCAACAGCTTGTTTTTCCTGTTGACATCATTGATGGCGCGGGTCACGAGAGCGGTATTGATATTGGTAATATTCTGCTGCTTGTAGAAGTTGGCCACGCTGAGGCCGATGGCATAGCTCAGGGAGTCCTGTGTCGTTTTCAGGACAACGGGAGCGGGGCCGGTCCCCGTCTTATGGGCCGTCGTCGTTTTTGGGGTAGTCTGCGCCAGGACGGAAAGCGCCGCGGACAGACAAAAGGAAGAGGCGAAAATTGTTTTGATAACGTTCATTGTTATATTTTGAGACGCAAAAATAGGGTTATTTGACCGACCCCAGTCAAATTCCGGGCCAGTAATCCTATTATCAGACATTAACATGGATTTACCAGTTTTTGCACTACTTTTGAGCCTCATTTTTACCATAAAATATCCTGTATGAAGCGACTTTTTTCCGCCCTTGTATTCTCTTTCTTTTCCGTAACTCTTGTCCATGCACAACTTGGCGCAGGGCTCAGTCCTGATGACATCGTATCCGGCCTGAAGGATGCCCTGGCGAAGGGTACGCAGAAAAGCACCGATAAATTATCCGCGGCCGATGGTTTCTTCAAAGATGCGGCCGTGAAAATTTTCTTTCCTCCCGAAGCGGCCAAGATGGAAACGACCTTGCGCAACGCCGGTCTTGGCGCGCAGGTAGACAAGGCCATCCTGGATATCAACCGGGCCGCAGAGGATGCTGCCAAATCTGCCGCTCCTATCTTTTTAAACGCTATTAAAAGTATGAGTGTGACGGACGGTATCAACATCCTGAGAGGATCCAATACTGCTGCCACCGAATATCTTCGCAAAACGACTTCGGCCCAGTTGACGGCGGCCTTTCTTCCCGTGATCACCAATTCCCTGCAGAAGGTGGGCGCCACCCAATCCTGGAAGACAGTGGTCGACGCCTACAACAAAATTCCCTTTCAGAAGAGAATAAACCCCGATCTGCCTGCCTACGCCACGTCGAAGGCGCTCGATGGCGTGTTCTTTTATGTGGCCGTCGAAGAAAAAAGTATCCGGGCAAATCCGGCCGGACAGGCGGATGCCCTGCTGAAGAAAGTTTTCGGCGGTTTGTAATTGTTTAACGGGGGGGTTAACGGGGGGCTTAACGGAGCAGGTCCGTTAATTAGGGCGCCGGTCCGTACATTTGCGGTCATGGTGACAAAAACCTTTGCTTTATATAAACAGGCATACAGCGGTCTGTCCAGGTCAACGTGGCTCCTATGCCTGGTGATGCTGGTCAACCGCAGCGGCACCATGGTCATCCCTTTCATGACCATTTACCTCACCCAACCTTCCATGGGCTATAGTATCGCCCAGGCTGGATTAGTGATGGGTATTTTCGGTTTGGGGGCAGTTTTCGGGGGCTTTCTCGGCGGCAGGCTGACTGACAGGTTGGGATTCCACCGGGTACAACTCGTCGCACTCGCCGGCGGCGGTATCATGTTCATTATCCTCAGTCAAATGAGGAGCTATCCCTGGATTTGCGTTTGTGCTTTCCTGTTAAGTGTAGTGAACGATGCTTTCCGGCCGGCCAATTCAACGGCGATCGCCACCTACAGCAAAGAAGAGAACAGGACCCGGTCTTATTCACTCAACCGGCTGGCCATCAACCTGGGCTGGGCTTTTGGCGGCGCGCTGGGCGGTATCCTGGCCTCCATCAATTACCACCTGCTGTTCTGGGTGGATGGCTGCACCAACCTGGTAGCCTTGCTGCTGCTGAGGATCTTTTTGCATCCGGCGACCACCGCCCCCGTTCATCATCCGGGGGAGGTGGCGCGTAAGCCTGCGCTGTCGGCCTACCGGGATAAGGTATACCTGTGGTTCATCGCCTGCACGATCCTGTTCGCCAGTTGCTTCTTCCAGGTGTTTTCCACCCTGCCGCTTTTTTACAAGCGGGTGCTGCATCTGCCCGAATACAAGATTGGCCTGCTGATGACATTGAACGGACTGCTGATCGCCGTGTTCGAAATGGTGCTGGTCTTCAAAATGGAAGGGAGAAGGGAAAACCTGTACTATATCTTTTATGGTGTTTGCTGTGTGGGCCTGTCTTATATTTTGTTGGATTTGCTGCCCTTGTCGATATTCCTGCCTTTCTTTTGTATGTTGCTGGCCACAATGGGCGAGATATTGGCTATGCCGTTTATGAATTCCTTCTGGATATCGCGGACATCGGCGTCCAACCGGGGGCAGTATGCGGGGCTGTATACGATCGCCTGGTCTACTGCCCAGGTGATAGGGCCTTCGGCCGGAGCGGAGGTAGCGCAACGGGCCGGTTTCAAGGTCCTGTGGTGGATCGCCGGCGGCGTGTGCGTGGCGGCCGCCCTGGGATACCGCCGGTTGCGGTTAACTAAAAGCCTGGCGTATGAATGAAGAAAAGCTGCAAATGTTCCGTAACAGGCTGCAGAAGATGTTCCGTCATACTGGCAAACTGGCCAAACGTCAGGGTATCACCTGTTACCGGGTATACGATCACGACCTGCCGGAATTCCCCTTTTGCATCGAATTGTATGAAGACAAGGTGTACCTGGCCGAATACCAGCGGCGGCATGGAATGAGCGAAGAGGAACACGAAGCGTGGCTGGAGAGCTGTGTACCCGTCATCAGCGGGATTTTGGACGTGCCGGATGAGAAGATCTATTTCCGGCAGCGGAGGCGCAAGGCCGGGAGACAGGATCAATATGAAAAGCTGGCCGGTGAGCAGGAATTTTTTGAGGTGAAAGAGGCGGGACTTTCGTTCAGGGTTAACCTGACGGATTACCTCGATACGGGCCTTTTCCTGGACCACCGGATTACGCGGGGCATCGTGCGGGAAGAGGCAAAGGGGAAAAAGGTGCTGAACCTGTTTTGTTATACGGGTTCCTTTTCGGTCTACGCGGCGGCGGGTGGCGCCGTGCAGGTTGATTCCGTGGACCTGTCGAAGACCTATCTGACCTGGGCGGAAGAAAACATGGCCCTGAATGTACCGGCCGACCCCGGTATACAGCATTTCATTCACGCTGATGTAAAGCAATGGCTGGACGAAGCGCCTGCCGGCAGCTATGACCTGGTGGTGATGGACCCCCCTACCTTCAGCAACAGCAAAAGGATGAAAGATTTCCTGGATATCCAGCGGGACCACGCAGAGCTGATCAATAAAACGCTTCGCGCCATGACGGCAAGCGGTATCTTGTATTTCAGCACCAACTATCGCAGGTTCCAGCTGGAGGCGGACAAGATTGCCCCGGCATCCATAAAGGACATTACGAAAGCCACCACTCCGTTCGACTTCCAGGGCAAATTATTCCGGTGGTGTTACAAGATCATAAAATAGCGCCCGGCCGCCCGGGTGCGCACCTGACAGGCGCCCCATCGGGATTTTTTGCTAATTGAGCGGAATATCGCGTTTCAGCATATCGTTCCGATCAGCCATTTCCCATGCCGTAAAGAACACGAAGCGGGCTCTTTTCTCCAGGATATCATAATTGATCTTATCCGGCGTATCGGTCGGCTTGTGATAGTCATTGTGGATTCCGTCGAAATAGAAGATGATGGGCACGCCTTTGCGGGCGAAATTGAAATGGTCGCTGCGGTAGTAGATCCTTAACGGATCGTTAGGATCGTTGAATTTATAATCAAGTTCGAGCTTTGAATACTTTTTGTTCTGATCTTCGCTGATGGGCTTGAGGTCTGAACTTAATTTATCGTCGCCCACGACGTAGACGTAGTTGGTGGAATCCCCTGTTTTCCGGTTGGGGTCGATGCGACCGATCATATCGATATTGAGGTCAACCGTGGTATGGTCAAGGGGATAGGTAGGATGATCGGTATAGTACTCCGATCCCCAGAGGCCTTCTTCCTCCCCGGAATTAGCCAGGAAGAGAATGCTGCGGCGGGGGCCTTTGCCGGCGGCTTTTGCTTTGGTGAATGCTGCAGCCAGTTCGAGGATGCTGACCGTTCCCGAACCGTCGTCGTCGGCGCCATAGTAGATGTCGCCATTCCTTTTGCCCAGGTGGTCGTAGTGCGCGGACAATACGACGATCTGGTCTTTGAGATCGGTACCGGGCAGGAATCCCATTACGTCGCTGCTTTGCAAATGAAGGGTGGTCTTGTGGAAGTCCATTTTCACATTGGTCGTATAGGCCTTGGGTTGCGGCGTACCGGATTGGAGGGCATCGAAGTCGCTGCCCACGATGGCACGGGCAACCTTTTCATTGATGTAAAAGCTATTGGGATAGTTTACCCTTTTATACTCGCTGATGGATGTACTGCCCTTTACTGCTGTCAGGGTAGAGGCGGCGTTGGCCTGCAGGATCAATACGGCGGCGGCGCCATTCTTTTGCGCGGCGTCCTGTTTGGCATAGAACATTCCCCTGGCCCGTCTGCCGGTGGGCTGTGGCATTCCCGGCGGCGGTCCACCCAGCACCAGTACGATCCTGCCACGGACATTCAGCCCTTTGTAGTCGTCACGGGTAGAATCGCTGATACCGTAGCCGGCGAAAATGACCTCGCTGCCCGTCAATATTGCTTCATAGTTGGCGGCGACGCTAACGAAAAAATCCTGGTTGAGGGTGAAGGGCTGCCCGTTGACTTCCAGCCCGGCCCCTGTCAAAGAATCCTGGAAGACGGGATAATACAGTTGATAGCCGTTGCCGTTACCCGGCAGAAGACCCAGGGATTTGAAATCGTTCTCGATATAGGCAGCTGCTTTGCGCTGGCCTTCCATGGCTGTCTCACGGCCTTCGAAATCCGCGCTGGCTACGATGTAGAGGTGCCTTTTGAGTTCCTCTGCAGTGATCACTTTGGCGAAAGGCCGGGGATCAGGGATCTTTTGTGCCCGGGCGATCACGACGGAGCCGAGGGAAAGCAGCAATAACAATTTTCTCATGCCTCAAATATAGGGCTTGACGATGAATTATCCTTGCGCGAGTTCGCTGAGCTCCAGCCAGCGCAATTCCTTGTCGTCAAGCAGCTGACCGATCTCGCCGATACGGACCGATAGTTTTTGTAGTTCGTCGAAGGGGGTGGACCCGTTATTGAGCTTTTCAGTGATCTCCTGTTTTTCCCGGGTCAGGCGTGCCATGTCCTGTTCCAGTATTTCGAATTCTCTTTTTTCTTTATAGGATAACTGTCTTTTCGGTGCTGTGGGGGTGGAAGTTGGGGGGACAGGCGCGGCTTTGGCGGCGGGCTCTTCGTTGGGAAAGGCGGCCAGGTCTCCTTTGTCCCTGACCAAGTCCCGGTATTGGGAATAATTGCCGGGGAAATCCCTCACCAGGCCATCTCCTTCCAACACCAGCAGGTGATCTACGAGCCGGTCCATAAAGTACCGGTCATGGGAGATGATGAGCAGGCAACCCTGGAATTCGCTCAGGAAATTTTCGAGAATGCCCAGCGTCGGAAGGTCCAGGTCATTGGTAGGTTCGTCCAGCACGAGGAAGTTCGGATTGCGGAAAAGGATGGACAGCAGGTGCAGCCGTCTTTTCTCCCCGCCGCTGAGTTTGGAAATATACGTGTATTGCTGTTCGGGAGGGAACAGGAAGAGGTTGAGGAATTGTGCCGCGCTCAGCGAGCCGCCGGCAGCCAGGGGAAAATGTTCGGCTATATTCTTGACGAATTCGATCACCCGCATGTCTTCCTTTATCACCAGCCCTTGCTGTGAATAGTTGCCGAAGATCACCGTCTCCCCGATATTGATCTTACCGCTGTCCGGCTGTTCCATGCCTTGCAGCATATTGATGAAGGTAGACTTCCCGACGCCATTTTTACCTATAAGGCCCAGGCGCTCCCCTTTCTTAAAGGTGTAGTCGAACCCTTTTAAAATCACCTTGTCGCCAAAGCTCTTATATACTTTCTTTAGTTCGGCTATCTTCCCGCCGAGCCGGTTCATTTTCATCTGTAGCTCTACCTGCTGGTCGTCGATCCGCTGTTTGGCCTTTGCCTCTACCGTGTAAAAATTGTCCTGCCGGCTTTTGCTCTTGGTGGTGCGGGCCTTAGGTTGTTTGCGCATCCATTCGAGCTCTTTGCGATAAGTATTACGGGCTTTGTCGATGCTGGCCGTTTCATTTTCGATCCGGGCCGCTTTTTTCTCCAGGTAGTTTTCGTAATCCCCGGTATAGGTGTATAAATTGCTGCCGTCCATTTCCCAGATCTCGTCGGTCACTGCATCCAGGAAATACCGGTCGTGTGTCACCAGCAGGAGCGTCACTTTTTCCTGGTTCAGATAGTGTTCCAACCACTCCACCATTTCTACGTCGAGATGGTTGGTTGGTTCGTCCATGATAAGAAGGACGTGCTTGTGTTCGAAGCCGATGTCGATGAGGGTTTTGGCCAGGGCTACCCTTTTTCGCTGGCCGCCTGACAGGGTGCCGGCCAACTGCTGGAGATGATGGATATTCAGCTTGCCGAGGATCTGTTTGACCTTGGTATCGAAATCCCAGGCATTCAATTCGTCGATCCGGACTATGGCATCGGTCAGCCTGTCGATATCTTCCGCATCGCTGGCAGCCTCATAGGCCTTAATGGCATTGATGACAGGATGATTGTGATCGAAAATATTGTCGAGAATGGATTTCTCTTCGATGAAAACCGGTTCCTGTTCGAACAGGGCTACCGTCACATCCTTGTGTATCCATACGGTGCCGCTTTCCGCCGTGTCTTTGCCGGAAAGGATCCGGAGCAGCGTGGACTTACCGCTGCCGTTGCGGGCGACAAGGGCGATCTTGTCCCCTTCTTCTATATGAAATGTGATGTGCTGAAAAAGCGGCTTTACGCCGTACGATTTGGTCAAATCCTCGACAGAAACATAATGCATGCGGCAAATATACACAATTAGCGACAAGCGATGCCAGGCCTTGTGACTATGCCTGCAAGATCCCCCTGCAAGATATCAGCGATGGCATCGCCTGTCGCCGGTATTATCCTTTTACGAATTCGAGGGCTACGTGAATCTTGACGTCTTCGCTGACGATGAGGCTGCCGGTCTCCGTAGCGCCGCTCCAGGACAGACCGAACTGTTTGCGGTTGATCTTGCCGCTGATCGTGATGCCGGCTCGGGTATTGCCCCAGGGATCCTTGATCACACCACCGAATTCCGCATCGAATTTCTCGTTACGCGTAATGCCCCGGATGGAGAGTTCGCCGTATACTTCATATGAGCCATCATTGTCCACATTCTCATATTTTGTAGCCACGAATTTGATCTCCGGAAAATTGGCACTCTCGAAGAAGTCAACCGACTTCAGATGCCCGTCACGTTGTTCGTTCTTGGTGTTGATGGAATCGACGTTGATGGTGAACGTTACTTTTGCCGTGTTGAAATCTTCTCCTTCCGTCTCCACGACTGCATCGAATTTCTCAAAAACACCGGTCACCGTCGAGATCATCATGTGTTTTATCTTAAATTCAACTTCAGAGTGCGCGGGGTCCAGGACCCATTTCGTTGTTGCCATTTTGAATTGTTTTTAATGTTTGAACAATGAAATTACGTAAATTCCTATTACAAAGTCACTGAACGAAGGTTCGGCACTATGATGAAAAAATTAATTTTTTATGAAAGGGAGAAGGGCATCGCGATATGGCGGCCGTTGGACCTGTTGCTGGAGATGGGAGAAAGTTTCAAATGGCCCCTTCACGGAAAAGAGGTTGATCAGCCAGGCTGGGGCTCCGGCGCCAGGGTCCAGCTTCAGGTAGTATTCGATCCGGATCCTGCCATCGGTCAGGGGGGTAACCGTCCATTGTTCAACGGATAGCGGTATACGGACGATGTCCTTTTTGGGCGGAATAAGATCGGGAATGCAGGTGGAGCGGACAGACATTGACTTCGTGCCGGCGTCCTGGCTGATTTGTAAATGAACGGGCAGGTCGCGGTCACTGGCCGGCCAGGGAGAATGGATCAGCGTGTAGAAATATAGGTCCGCAGGGCCAGCTCTTTTCAACACGTAAGCCTTTTCCGTATTGAAAGACCAGTTGTGATAATTATCGATGTCGAGGATGAGCGCCGCCAGGGATGACAATGTTGCCGTCAGGGTCGTTTCCACTTTCAATTCATCATAATGAGAATTTTCTGCGGATTTGGTATATATTTTAATGCCCTCCTGGTCCTTTTTCATCTGCCAGTTATTCTGCGCTGTAAGGGATAGCGACAACATGATGACTGTAGTGATGAGTGAAAATTGTTTCATAGCCTGTCTTTTTGTCCTTGATTGATCTGATGAATCTATTTACCATACGAATACTGTATTACAATCCTTAATGAAGAAAGGTTGACGTTATTGCGAAATCTTGAAATGCCAGGCGCCCGAACCTAACCGGATGACCAGGAACCCCCGGCCGACCGATTCCAGGCTAAGGTCTTTTACCTCGGCCAGGGAATGGTTGCTTTCCGTGATCAGCCCTCCTTCCGGGGCAGGGATGTACACGGTGGAGGTGGTATTGGCCGGGATGACCAGGTCCAGCGACAAGGTGTCGTTGCTGAGCTGCCAGTGGCTGCTGAGGAGACCATAACCTGTATACAGATCGGCTGCGGCAGCAGTGAGCCCCCCGCCCGGGTGCGGTTCGATATGACTATGATGATAGCCGGGGTCATCTTCATAGGTGTCGATGCCGGCCACTACGCGGTACATCCAATCACCGATGGCGCCATAGGCATAATGATTGAAGGAGTTCATTCCTGGTGTCTCGAAGGTGCTGTCGGGACGGATGCCATCCCATCTTTCCCAGATGGTGGTCGCGCCCATCTTCACCGGGTAGAGCCAGGAGGGATAGGTATCCTGCAGCAGTAGGCGGTAGGCAACGGATGTATAGCCAAAGCGGCTCAGGACGTGGCAGAGATAAGGCGTGCCGAGGAAGCCGGTCGTCAGGTGATAGTCGTAACCCTTCACATTCTCCGCCAGGCGATCTGCAGCCTGTTTGCGCTGGGCCTCCGGGAGCATGTCGAACTCCAGCGCCAGCGTGTACGCCGTCTGGGTGCCCGACACCAGCCTGCCGTTGGGCGTTACATATTCCCTAAGGAAGGCGTCTTTGATCCTTTTCAGCAGCCGGGTATAGGCGGCGGCATCCTCTTTTTTCCCCAATACACCGGCGGTGTTGATCAGCAACTGGGTGGAGTGGGCGTAGAAACATTGTGCGATCAGGTATTTATCCGTGACAGCCGAACGACCGTCATTGTCATCGAAGGGTCGGTAGAAAAGCCAGTCGCCGAAATGGCTGCCGGTATTCCACAAGTCATTCTTTGCCTGTCCCTGCATATAGTCGACCCAGGCCTTCATGCTGGGGTACTGGTCCTGCAGTACGCGCCGGTCGCCATAGGCGAGGTAGATATTCCAGGGGATGATCGTGGCCGCATCACCCCAGCCGGTGCTGGTGCCATTGCCCGTCACATTAGGAATGACGAAGGGAATAGCCCCCGAAGGCCGCTGATCCGCAGCCACGTCCTTCAGCCACTTGGCAAAGAAGTTATCGACGCCTCTGTTAAAGGCGGCTGTCCGGGAGAACACCTGCGCGTCTCCGGTCCAGCCAAGCCGCTCGTCGCGTTGAGGGCAGTCGGTCGGCACATCCAGGAAATTACCTTGCTGGCCCCATTGAATATTATGCTGCAACTGGTTGACCAGGGCATCGGAGCATTCGAAGCTGCCTGTCTTAGGCATGTCCGAATAAAGGGCTACGGCCGTAAAGTCAGCCGGGTCGAGCAGTCCTTTCCAGCCTTCCACCCTGACATAACGAAAACCATGAAAGGTGAAATGCGGCTCGAACACCTCTGTTTCGCCGCCTTTGAGGATGAAGAGATCCTGTGCCCTGGCGCGCCGGAGATTTTCCGTATAAAAATTACCTTCCTTGTCCAATACTTCTGCATGGGAGAGACGCAGGCTGTCCCCGGCGTTGCCTTTTATTTTTACGACCACCCATCCCACCAGGTTCTGGCCGAAATCGATCACCCGGTCCCCGTTGGGCGTAGTCAGCAGCTTTACCGGGTGGAACGTCTCGTGTTTCTTTACCGGTTCGTTGATGGTCGCCACCAGGTTATCCATCGGGAAAGTTTCGGTCTGTACGGTATTCCATGCTGCATCGTCATAGCCGGGAAGAGCCCAGCCCGTCTTTTCCTTCCGGTGGTCGATCGTCTCGCCATTATAGATTTCGGCGTAGAGCACTTCGCCGGTGGAGGACCGCCATCCGGGGCCTGTCGCTACAGTGTCGGTATGTCCGTCCTTATACCGGATAACCAGTTGCAGCAGCAGTGAAATATCTTTTCCATACACATTGTGCTGCCAGTCGTAACCGATCGTGCCGCGGTACCACCCGTTGCCCAGCATAACGCCGACGGCATTCCTTCCCTGGCGGATCACATCGGTCACATCATAGGCCTGGTATTGCAGGCGCTTATTATAGGATGTCCATCCCGGTGTCAGATAGGCATCACCGATACGCCGGCCATTGATCTGCGCTTCGTAGAGACCGTGTGCAGTAATATAGACAGTGGCGGACGCTACGGACCGCCGGGCAGTGAAAGTGGTTCGAAGAAGCGGGGTGGCGCCGGATGTGCCCGCGGCAGACTCCGGCTGTTCCCCGGATGCCCCGGATGCCGTGAGGTTGGGTTGTATCCATTGTGCAACCCAGTTCGCCGGCTCCAGCAGGCCCATTTGCCACCAGGCCCTTTTACTCCAGGCCGAAAGCCGGCCTTTATTGTCCGAGATACGTACCTGCCAGTAATAGCGTTTGCCCGCCTGCAGTCCCGGTCCGCCATAGTCGACCTGCACAGACTGCCCCGACGCCACCTTACCGGAAGCCCAGACGACATCTTTTCCGTCACTGCGGCCGCTGACCCGGATCTCGTAGGCTGTTTGCAGCACATTCCGCTCCTCCGACAGCAGTTGCCAGCTGAGACGGGGCACTTTGGCGTCCACACAGATGGGGTCGGAAAGGTTTTCGGTCTGAAGGTGTTGCAGCACTGGTTGGGAGATCGCTGAAAAGCCTGACAGGAGAAGGCAAAGCAGAACGGAGATTTTTGATGCCATGTAGGAGTTGTTGAACGGACAAATATAAGAGGTTTGCCATTATATTTGTGCTATGCTGATTATCGATGCCCACCTGGATTTGTCCATGAATGCTATGGAATGGAACAGAGATTTGCGTTTACCCGTCCATCTTCTCCGCGGGCGTGAGCAGGGGCAGACCGATAAGCCTGACAGAGGCAAGGGCGTCGTGTCCCTGCCCGATTTGCGCCGGGGCGGCATCGGGTTGGTAGTGGCCACCCAGATCGCCCGGTATGTGGCGCCCGATAATCCGCTGCCGGGATGGCATTCCCCCTGGCAGGCCTGGGCGCAGACCCAGGGCCAATTGGCCTGGTATAAGGCCATGGAAGAGGCGGGAGAAATGGTGATGATCAGGGACCTGGCCAGTCTGGAGCGGCATTTGGCCAATTGGACGGCGGGGGCCCCTGCCGCTGGCAGTGACCCAGTCGCTGACACCCGACCGATCGGTTATATCCTCAGCCTGGAGGGCGCCGATTCGCTGGTCAGCCCGGACTATCTACGGCTGGCGCATGCGTATGGCCTACGGGCGGTAGGGCCTGCGCATTATGGTCCTGGCCGGTATGCCAACGGGACCGACAGCAAGGGGGGGCTTAGCAGCGAGGGAAGGGCCCTCCTGCAGGAAATGCAAAGGCTCAACATGATCCTCGATGCGACCCATCTATGTGACGATGCTTTTTGGGAGGCCATGGAACTTTACCAGGGTCCGGTTTGGGCCAGCCACAACAATTGCAGGGCGCTGGTCGACCATAACCGGCAATTCAGCGATGAGATGATCAGGATCCTTATAGGCAAGGGAGCTGTCATCGGCGGGGCCCTCGATGCCTGGATGATGGTGCCGGGCTGGGTGAGGGGCCTGTCCACCCCGGAGGGTATGCAATGCAACCTGGAAAAGGTCATCGATCACCTGGACCATATTTGCCAGATCGCCGGCAATGCCCTTCATGTAGGAATGGGGACAGACCTCGATGGCGCTTTCGGAAAGGAACAGTGTCCCTATGACGTCGATACGATCGCCGACCTGCAGAAAATGCCCGGAATGCTGGCTAAAAGAGGGTATTCAGCCGAAGATATCAACAATATATTGCATAGCAACTGGCTGCGATTCCTGCGGCTGGCCTGGGCGGTTTAGAATGGCGTCATCTTCAGACAGACCGGGGTAGGGATCTGCAGTTGCTGGCCTGTTGCCTTCAGCAGACCAGTCTGCGGATCGATCCGGAAAATCACCACATTACCGCCATTCTGATTGGCCACCAACAGCCAATGGCCAGTCGGGTCGATCAGGAAATTGCGCGGTGTGTTGCCCTGGGTCGGCTCGAATCCCTTCACGGTTAATTTCCCGCTGGAGGGATCGATGGCAAAAATGGCGATACTATTGGCATCCCCCCTGTTGGAGGCGTAGAGGTATTTTCCGTCCGGGCCAATGTGGATGTCTGCACTGCCGATGGCGCCGGTATAGCCGTCAGGATGCGAAGAGATACGCTGCAGCCAGGTGAAATTTCCATGACTGTAATGAAATACGTCGACCGCTCCGGCCATTTCATTCAGAAGATAGGCATAAGGTTTGCCGGGGTCGAAAGCTGTATGACGGGGGCCCGATGCAGGTTGGATCGTTACGGTCGGGGTTGAGGCCGGGATCAGCGGACTTTGAGCAGCGGTATAGTCGAATTTGAAGATGGACAGGTTGTCCAGGCCCAGGTCGGCCACCGTGAGGTATTTTCCATCGGGAGCAAAGATGACTGAATGCACGTGTGGCTTGTCCTGCCTGGACTTGTCAGCGCCGGTGCCGGTATGCTGAATGGTCTGGGTGGCGGCGCCCACTGACCCGTCGGCGCCGATGGGCAGTGCGGAAAAGCTGCCCCCGCCGTAATTGGCGACCACTACCCATTTGCGATGGGGATCTACCGATACATAGCAGGGGCCATTGCCGCCGCTCTGCTGTTGATCGATAAAGGTCAGCGTGCCCGTTGTCTTGTCGAATGAAAAAGCACTGACAGATCCGGGCTTGGATCCGCCGGTCTCGTTAGCGGCATAGAGATATTTGCCTCCCGGTGCGACAGCCAGGTAGGAGGGATTATCGGTCATGACGGTGCTGACAGGCGTTGCATTGCCGGTAGCGGCATCGAACTTGTACACATAAATACCTTTACTGCCCTGGCTGGCAGCCCCTTCCGTGTAAGTACCGATAAATAAATAGTATTGCTGGGAAAATCCGGTGACGGACAAGACCAGAAGGAGAGCAAGGAATGTAAGACGGCGCATAAACAAGCAATAAATTGAAGAAAATGAGTGAATGAATACAGGCTAAGATAAGCAATATACGATGACGCGTGCTCCGCACAGGAAAAAATTAGTGAGAAGGAGAAGCGTTTGTCAGCATATTAATTACTTTTATCCCCAAAATAAATCATTTATAACATGCGCACCTTCCATTTTCTTCCTGCTGCTTTACTCATAGGAATGACCGCCTGCAACAATGCAGGTGACAAGGCTGCTGCCTCTTCCGACACGACGAAGTCGGCGGGACAAGACAGCTCCATGCAGATGGCCCCCAAGACCGATTCCAGTCAGGCTATCGCCGCGCTGCCTGCCGTTCCGGCCGGGGCAAAAGTGTACTTTAAGAACCTGAAGGACGGTCAGACCGTCTCTTCGCCTTTCAAGGTTGAGATGGGTGTCGACGGCCTGCAGCTAGATACTGCCGGTGCAATCGTACCCGGTACCGGCCACCACCATTTGCTGATCGATGCGGGTGATTCCATCCCCGCAGGTCAGGTTGTTCCCAAGGACGCACAGCACCTGCATTTTGGTAAAGCCCAGTCCAGTACTGAGGTCACCTTGCCTGCCGGTAAGCACGTGCTGACGCTGCAGTTTGCCGACGGTATCCACCGTTCTTACGGCAGCCAGCTGGCCGCGACGATCAATATTATCGTAAAGTAAGTACTCTCGACCTTTCTTCGCTTACCGTTCAGGAATCTCTGCCCTGAACGGTAAGTGTTTTTTTGAGGGGCCGGTCAGTGCAGACAACCCGCGCAACGAAAAACTCGTAAGAGGTGTCATGGATCTAAAATGAGTAGATCGTCAAAGTCATAAAAAACAACCTGAAACTTAACACATGAGAAACAACCATCAGCAACTTTTTTGGGGTACATTAGCATTATTTTGCCTGGCCATCGGGGGTTGGCGTTGTTCAAAGGCCGGAGGTACCCAAACGTCCACTGCGGTGACTTATGTAGCCGTGATCAATGCTGCACCCTATGGCCCTGCAGCTGATATTTATCTGAACGGCACCGTGGTGTCGGCCAGCGGAGGCGTCTCGCCCGGGACTTATTCACAGGAATATGCCACTTTCGCTCCGGGTAATTATGCTGTATCATTCGATAAGACTGGTACCGACAGTGTTCTTTATGCTATTCCTTCCTCAGCTTTCGATACGGCGGCCTTTTATACCCTGATCCTTTACAATGCCAGTCCGGGCGGTACGGGAGTGATCGATGCCGCAACTATCACCGATAATTTCAGTACGACGTCGCAGACCACTGCTAATTACCGGTTTTTCAACCTCAGCCCTGATGTGCCCTCCTGCGAACTGTATTTCAATGGCACGCTTGTTCAGACCCAGCGGACGCCGGCCGACAATGTATCGAATCTTTTGTATGACCAGTTTCAGACCCTTTCACCGAATTCCTATACCATCGTGGCCAAGGTTTCGGGTGGCGACAGTGTATTGGCGACCACCAGCACCGGGGTCGACCTGTCGACCGGGAATGTCTTTACTATTTTCCTCAGCGGGACCAATACTGCAACTGGGGGCAATCACCTGGCTATAAATATTATGCAGGCGATATTTTAATGCATTAATAAAATATGCGGATTGGGCTGCCGGTCACTTCAATGACTCAGGCAGGATCTTATGGTATTTTTTATTTTGTTATATACAGGCTTATTGCCCGACCAACCGGAATGGATACCAGGTTGCCTCTTCTTTCACCGGCTGATTGTTATTGGAAGGCCGGCGCCCGCCGCCTCCGCCGCCAAAGCCGCGCATACCCATCCCCATACCGCGTCCGCCGCCGCCTCCCCCATAGGGCCGCGAACTGCCGGCCCCGGGCGCCTCGGGGGGATTCACTACCACCCCTACGCTGAAGGTCTTTTTCGGATTGCGGCTGCTGAGATCTGTGCCTAATACGTTGTATATGGGAATAATCGCTTCATAGACCAGCATACTGTCATTGTTGTTCAGTTTGATGGCCACCTGTATCGGGCACTTCTGATCGCCTACGGCAAACTGACCGTTCTCAATACCAGTAAATCCTGCTGTGCCAAAATCGTCCGACTGATGCACCAATTCTTCTTTCCAGGCGCTGTCGCTGGAATTGGTCAGCGGCTGGCCATTCCGGCTCCGGAAACTTGCCGGATCGGGTTGTTTGCGCAGCGGATAGTGCAGGGCAATGTCCTTGCTTTTATCTCCCTTCGGGTCGAAATAAAGGGTGATCCCCGACCTCAGCATATGCAGCATGGTCTGGTCGTCACGGGAGATGACGCAGACATACAAGTTCTTACTGTCATAGGTGACATTGTACTGCAGCGTATAGTTAGCATTGCTGAAACGCAGCGGAAGGCTCCATTCATTGGGAACCCCGTCGGCAACGACGGGCGTATTCTGATAGTGGCCTTCGGGCACCAGCTTGTGCGAACAACCGGCCAGCGAGAGACCGGAAAGGAGGCACAGGGCCCATTTGTAATGGGATAAGCTGTGCTTTTTTCGGGGTATACCAGAATCAGGTAGCATGAAATTTTTGGGAGGGAAGTTACTTTCCCATTTGTCTAATGTAATCATAAAATCGGTGAATAAGCCAAGTTAATCGACCGGTTCTTCCGCGTAGGAGCTGACCGGCTCACAGGTGCAAATCAGGTTACGGTCGCCGAACGTATTGTTGACCCGGGCAACGCTGGGCCAGAACTTATTTTCTTTTACATAGGACAACGGGAAGGCGGCCTGGGTGCGGGAGTAAGCGTGTTTCCACTCCCCGGCGCAAATGACATGCTGGGTATGCGGGGCATTCTTCAAAGCATTGTCCGTCTTGTCCGCGTTGCCTTCTTCGATAGCCCGGATCTCTTCGTAGATACTGATCAAAGCATCGCAGAAGCGGTCGAGCTCGGCTTTATCCTCGCTCTCTGTCGGTTCGATCATGATGGTGCCCGGCACCGGAAAGCTGAGGGTAGGGGCGTGGAACCCGTAATCCATGAGCCGCTTGGCGACGTCTTCCGCTTCTATGCCGGCGCTGGTCTTAAAGGGGCGCAGGTCGACGATGAATTCATGGGCGCAGGCGCCGTTGGCCCCGGTATAGAGGATCTTATAATATTTCTCCAGCCTTGCCTTCATATAGTTGGCATTCAGGATGGCGTAGCGCGTAGCATTGGTCAATCCTTCCGCGCCCAGCATTTTAATATAGGCGTAGCTGATCAGCAGGATACTGGCCGAACCAAAGGGGGCTGCAGAAACAGCGTGACCGCGCAGGCTGACTGAGGCAGCGTGCCCGTTGCCAGCCGCATTGACCTCTGCATCATGGGCTTGCAGGTTGACATGTGTCGGCAGGTAGGGTTTCAGCTTTTCATTGACACAGATGGGACCCATTCCGGGGCCGCCGCCGCCATGAGGGATCGCAAATGTCTTATGCAGGTTGAGGTGACAGACATCCGCGCCGATCAGGCCGGGGCTGGTCAATCCCACCTGGGCGTTCATGTTGGCGCCATCCATATACACCAGACCGCCATTATCGTGAATAATCCGGCAGATATCTTTGATCGCTTCTTCGAAAACGCCATGAGTAGAGGGATAAGTGACCATCAGGCCTGCCAGTTGATCCTTGTATTGGGCAGCCTTGGCTGCAAGGTCGGCGGTATCGATATGGCCGTCTTCGTCACTTTTTACGACGACCACCTTCATGCCTGCCATGACTGCGCTGGCCGGGTTGGTGCCATGGGCAGAAATGGGGATCAGCATGACGTCCCGATGGGTAGAGCCATGCGCGGCGTGGTAGGCGCGAATGGTCAGCAGACCTGCATATTCGCCTTGGGCGCCGCTGTTAGGTTGAAGGGAAGTGGCGGCAAATCCCGTGATCTCGCTGAGCCAGTTCTCCAGTTCGGTGAGGATACGACGGTAGCCTTTCCATTGATCGGCGGGGGCAAAAGGATGCAATCCGCCGAATTCCGGCCAGCTGACAGGCATCAGTTCGGTGGCCGCATTCAGCTTCATGGTGCAGGAACCCAGGGAGATCATGGAGGTATTGAGGGAAAGATCTTTTACTTCAAGGCTCCGGAGGTATCGCATCATCTTCGTCTCGCTGTGATGACTGTGGAAGACAGGATGCGTAAGGAACTCAGACGTCCGGGTAATGGAAGAAGGAATATTGGTCTGGGTGTCTTCCTCGTCGAAAGTGGCTGTTACCAGGTCGGTACCGGTTGCCTGACCGAAGACCGAAAGGATATTGACGACATCTTCCTGGGAGGTCGTCTCATCCAGCGTAATGCCGATATACGGGCCGGAATAATAGAAATTCATGCCGTGGGCGATCGCCGCCGTGCGGATACCGGTGCTGTCCTTTACTTTCAGCCGGATGGTATCGAAATAAGATTCGTTGAGATTAGTATAACCCAGCTGCTGCAGTTCCGTGGACAGGGTACGGGTGAGGAGGCTAACCCTTTTCGCGATGCGGGTCAATCCTTCAGGACCGTGATAGACGGCGTACATGGCCGCCATATTCGCCAGCAGCGCCTGTGCGGTACAAATATTCGATGTGGCCTTTTCACGTTTGATATGTTGTTCCCGGGTCTGAAGGGCCATGCGCAGTGCGCGGTTGCCCTGGGCATCGATGCTGACCCCGATGATGCGGCCGGGTATGGAGCGTTTGAACTCGTCCCTGGCCGTAAAAAAGGCGGCATGCGGGCCGCCAAAGCCCATCGGTACACCAAAGCGCTGGGAAGATCCTATAGCGACATCCGCCCCCAGTTCGCCGGGAGGCGTCAACAGGGTCAGCGCCAGCAGATCCGTTGCCATAGCTACGTATGCGCCTGCCGCGTGTGCCCGGGTGGTGAACGAGCGGTAGTCATGGATAGCGCCGTCACTACCGGGATACTGGACGATGGCGCCGAAATAGGAATCATCCAGGGCCACTTCGCGAAAATCGCCGGTTACCAGTTGGATGCCAACGGGTTGTGCACGGGTCAGCAACAGGTCCCTGGTTTGGTCGAAGATATTATTGTCGACGAAGAATTTAGGGGTGGTGACACGGTCATGATCCTTGTTCTTCAGGTTGAAGAACATCGTCATTGCTTCAGCCGCGGCGGTGCCTTCGTCCAGCAGAGAGGCATTGGCCAAAGGGAGCGCCGTCAGGTCGGCCACCATGGTCTGAAAATTAAGCAGGCTTTCCAGGCGGCCCTGGGCAATTTCAGCCTGGTAGGGGGTATATTGAGTATACCAGCCCGGGTTTTCGAATACATTGCGAAGGATCACGCTGGGTACGATGGTGTCGTAATATCCCTGACCGATGTAAGATTTGAATACCTTATTGAGTGCCGCCACCTGCCGCAACGATGTGAGATATTGATGCTCGCTGAGCGGGCCAGGAATATTCAGCGGTTCTTTACTGCGGATGGACGCAGGGATGGTCCGGTCGATCAGTTCATCCAAAGACCGGACGCCGATGGTTTTCAGCATACCGGAAGTTTCCTTTTCACCGGGACCGATATGCCGGCCTGCAAATTCATTCGCTTGCTGTTCGAATAGATTCATTTTTAGAGGTTGACCTTTGAAAATAAAAAGATGTGCAAAGGTACGACGACAATCCCAGACTTTGAAAAATCGGAATGCCCTTTCAGGATACCCTTTGCGGAATGGCGGAATGGCCTCTCCGGAATGGCCGGAGGCCATTCAAAAGTCATTAAATGAAAAAAGCCGTCTCGACTTTGAAAAGCTGGGACGAGCTTTTTTCTAAAAACCCCTAAACCCTAAAAATTGAATGCTAAACTATTCGTGCGTAGGCATGAATGAATTGCTCACAGCAAAATTACTAGGGAATAACGGCAAAAGAATCAGTAATCTATTAAAAGGAAATTAAAATTGAGGATCAGCCGCGAAGTCGGACGAGTCTCTAAGGTAATCAAGGGAATCGAGGAATTCTTCCTGCCGCATCTGCTGGCTCGTCAAACGGCTGCCATCGTGACTCCAGCCGGGAGGGCCGAATACGTACTGCCATTTTTCTTTCCATCCGATATCCTTCCGCGTCACATCTTTTCCGATGGCCTGCCATTCATGAAAGACGATGTCGACGGCGCCGGTTTTTTCGATCGGCTTGGTCAGACCATACTTGGTAGGCTGATATTCTTCCGCTGTCAACTCGGGTTGGAAGGTGCCGAAACGGATCTCATGGTCCCAGCGATGCAGCCAGTAATAGAGGAAATCTTCTGCCAGCAGGAGGATGAACCAATACGAGAATAAATTGGTGATGGATATCCAGTGATTGTTGCAACAGATCTGCAGGATCACCAGATAGATACCGCGGAATAGCAGGTCGATGATACTGTTCAGCAGCATCAGGTCTTTCACGGCGTAAAAATAATTGTTTTTTCCAATTTTTGAAATGCGGGCTTGTTAATCAACCATTAATAAGGATATTTACAAATGAGTGATTTGTTGCATAACTGGGAGAAAAAGGCCGCTGCCCGGCAGAAGGATTACAGGAACTTCCTGGAAAAAGCTGACCGGCCTGCCCAGCGGAACCGGATCCTTCCTCAACTGCCTGACCTGCACGAAGAGGCTTTCCGCCGCATCGATTGCCTGCAATGCGCCAATTGCTGCAAGCGTTATTCTCCCCGGTTCAAGACACCGGATATCAAGCGGATTGCCCGTCATCTCCAGTTGAAGGAGAGCGACTTCATAGACCGCTATCTGCGCCTGGACGAAGAGGGGGATTATGTCGTAAAATCCACGCCATGTCCTTTTTTAGGGCCCGACAACCGTTGCAGCATTTATGATGTGCGGCCTTCCGACTGCGAGCGATTCCCCTATACCGATGAAGATGTGCTGGTGAAAAGACCGGCGCTTACACTAAAGAATGCCGGCTTCTGTCCTATCGTTTATTTTGTGCTGGAGAAGCTGATGACGCCGTAAGTTGTCAATACTCCAGTTCCCGCAAGCTAGGGGCTTTGAACCAGGTGGCGAGGACCACGGCGATGGTCATACACCCGCCGAAGACGACGGAAGGGACCACGCCCAGCAGTTTGGCCATCACCCCGCTTTCGAATTGCCCCAGTTCATTGCTGGAATTGATGAACATGGAATTGACGGACGACACCCGTCCGCGCATCGGGTCCGGCGTTTTCAGCTGTACGATGGTTCCGCGGATCACGACGCTGATCCCATCCAACATCCCGCTGCACAGGAGCGCGGCGAAGGATAGAAAATAAAGTTTTGACAAGCCGAATACGATAATAGAGACCCCGAACCCGAAGACGGCATAGAGTAAGGTGTATCCCTGCCGGTGCTTCAACGGCCGGAGCGTAAGCGATCCGATCACGATAATCGATCCGATGTCATCGGCCGCATTGAGCCAGCCGAACCCGATGGGGCCTATACGCAGAATATCGCGGGCATAGACCGGTATCAGGGCCACGGCGCCGCCAAAGAGTACGGCAAAAAGGTCCAGGGCCAGGGCGCCAAGCACTTCCTTGGTGTGGACAACGAAACGCAGTCCTTCTTTGATGCTTTCCCAGGTCTTCTGTTCCCCGGTGACCATGATCTGTTTGGGGGCAATGCTAAAAAAGCAAAACCAGGCGATGACCGCATAAAGGCCGACAATGCTGAAGGCAAACAGGTAGGTAGTATGTGCAATGAGAAATCCGGCTGTGGCGTGTCCGATGACAGACGCGAATAAAAAGGCGCTGGTATTGATGGTGACAGCCCCGGGTAGTTTTTCCTTCGGCACGATCTGGGCGATGATCGCATTCAGCGCCGGCCCCGCAAAAGCGCGGATGACGCCGGTGCAGAAGATGATGAAGTAGATGAGCCATTGAATCCAATGGCTTTGCATGGAGCGCAGGACCGGACCAAATGAAAGCGCCAGCAGCCCTGCCACGCATAACAGGTAACAGGTGGTGGTGCGGAGGATGAGCGCCCGTTTGTCACTCTTATCGATCACATGCCCTGCATACAGCGCCAGGCTAAAGGCGGGCAGGAATTCTGATAACCCGATCAGCCCGATGGCGAATGGGTTATGCGTGATCTCGTAGATGCGCCATCCGATGATGGTGGTCACCATGCGAAGGGCCATGACATAAAAGAATCGGGCGGTGATAAAAATCCTGTATTCGGGGATGCGTAATATTTCCAGTGCGGTAGGTCTTCGTTCTTCGATCATAAATAAGTGCTCTCTTTTCTGGTGGCCGGCCGGCGCGTCACTAAGGTAAAGAAAAATAATGTTGTCCTTCACCGATATCCCTGTTCAGGGCATCGATTACGACCTGCAGGTGCGCCTTGTTATCCAGGAAGTCGGCATTGCTGACGTCTATGAAAAGGGTCCGGATATTGTGCTGGCGGATATAATTGGTGTAAGCCTCCTGGATATTGAAAAGATATTCATCCGGTATGGACTGTTCGTAGGAGCGGTTACGCCGCCGGATGTTGGCTTGTAGTTTACTAACCGGGGCATGGAGGTAGATCAGGATATCCGGTTGCACAACCTGGGCATTGATGATATCGAATAATTTCTGGTACAACCTGAATTCCTGATCCGGCAGGTTGACTTTGGCAAACAGCAGGCATTTGGTAAATAAATAATCGGAGACCGTGACCGATTGAAAGAGGTCGGCTGAATGCACCAGTTCCTTCAATTGCTTATAGCGCTCGGCCATAAAGAACAATTCGAGGGGGAACGCATTTTGAGCAGGGTTCTCGTAAAATTTTGCCAGAAAAGGGTTGTCGGCGAACTGCTCAAGGATAAGGCGCGCATTGTAGTGCCTGGCCAGCATATGCGCCAATGTCGTTTTCCCCGCTCCTATATTACCTTCTATGGTGATGAAATGATGGTTCATGTACTTTGATTTTTTCCTGCCGGCCGGCCGACAATTTTTACCGGCAGAGGATCGGTACAGGCAGCCAGCAATTCGCGGATGGTCCGTCCGAGCATAGGATGTATAAAAAATGGGGCAATCTCTTCCATCGGCACCAGAACGAACCGCCTGTTTTGGATTTCCGGGTGCGGGATGATCAATTGTGGCATCCGAATGATCGAATTATTAAAAAAAAGAATATCTATGTCAATGTTTCGGGTTCCATATCTGGCCCCTCGCCGGCGTCCCATTCTCTTCTCTATGTCAAGCAAAGTGGCCATCCAATCCGGCGCCTCCTGTATAGTAGCGACTTCCAGCGCCTGGTTAAGGAAGTCCGGTTGATCGGTCTTGCCCCAGGCGGCAGTTTCGTACAGCGAGGATTCGCGCCTGATCTCTCCGCCGGCAGCGGTTATGCTATTCCTTGCCGTCGACAGTTGAACGACCCTATCTCCTTCGTTGCCACCTATCAATAAATAGGATATGTTCATAGATTCCTTACTTTCGGGGGCCCAAATATCTTTATTTTTGGCAAAAGTGAGCCAAAGGCGCGCGAGCCTGATTCTCACGGGATAAAAATAACCTTTACATGCGAGGCTTTTTTAAGATTTTTTTTGCGGCGTTGCTGGCGCTGGTCATTTTTGTGGTGCTCATTGTGATCGTGTTGATAGGTGCCGCCAGTACTGTGTTGTCTCCCGAGAGGCCGGAGATTGGCAGCAAGGCTGTATTAGTCGTCGATCTGGGTCAGTCTTATAAAGAGGTGATGCAGGACAATCTGTTGTCCGGTTTAAGTTCCGATGACGATCAATATGATATCCCGGGTTTATATGACCTGGTGCGTATCCTCCGGCATGCTGCCGGGGACTCGGCTATAAGAGGGATCTACCTCAAGTGCAACAGTGATCCCAACGGGTTTGCATCGAATGAAGAGATCCGCCATGCGCTGGCCGATTTCAAGAAGAGCGGTAAGTTCATTTACGCCTATGGCGAAATGATCCCGCAGAAGGCGTATTATGTCGCCGGCGTGGCCGATAAGATCTACTGTAATCCGAAAGGGGATGTGGAATGGAAGGGTTTTGCCACGGAGATGATGTTTCTGAAAGGGGCGCTCGACAAACTGGAGATACAACCGCAGATCTTCTATGCCGGCAAATTCAAGAGCGCCACGGAGCCTTTACGGGCAGACAGGATGACGGATGCCAACCGTTTACAGCTTACCGAATTGCTGGGCGACTTCTACAACAGGTTGTTGTCGGGTACAGCCCAGGCCAGGGGGCTCGATACGGCTGTATTACGCAAATGCGCCAACGAAAACCTGATCCGTCATGCGAAGGATGCCCTGGATTACAGGTTGATCGATGGGCTGAGGTATGACGATGAAGTAAAAGATGAGTTGCGCGACAAATTGGGGGTGGGCAGGCACGCCTATCTCAATTTTGTTCCGCTGGGTAAATATGCCAAGGCGATTAATTTCAAGGCAACGGGAAAGGATAAGATCAGCCTGATCTATGCGGAGGGAGACGTGGTCGATGGAAAAGGCGATCGGGGTGAGATCGGTTCGGATACCTATCGCTGGCTCATCCGCAAGGCGCGTTTCGATAAGGACATAAAGGCTATCGTGCTGCGTGTCAACTCGGGGGGAGGCAGCTCACTGGCCAGCGAGAATATCTGGCGCGAACTTTCCCTGGCCAGGAAGGAAAAGCCGGTCGTTGTCAGCTTTGGAGATGTGGCAGCTTCCGGCGCCTATTATTTATCCTGTGATGCAGACAGCATATTTGCATTGCCCGGAACCATTACCGGCTCCATCGGTGTGTTCACCGTCATTCCTAATCTGCAGGGTTTCTTTAAGGATAAGCTGGGGGTAACCTTCGATGGCGTCAAGACTGCCCCGGAGGCAGATGAACTGACGGTCACCAGGCCGCTTACCCCTTTGGAAAGAGAATTGATACAAAATGACATCGATACGATCTATCATGATTTCAAGATGCGGGTGGCCAATGGACGCAGCAAATCCATGGACTATATAGACAGTATTGCGCAGGGCAGGGTGTGGAGCGGGTCGAGAGGCCAATCCCTCGGATTGCTGGACCGTACCGGCACCCTTCAGGATGCGATCGACTGTGCTGCACGGATGGCCGGGACTAAGGACTACCGGCTGGTGGAATCTCCCGAATCCAAAGGTTTCTTCGACAGGCTCATCAGCAACTACAAACGGTCGGTCAGCGTGAAAGCCATGAAAGATGAGATAGGGGAGGACGGTTATCGCACTTATAGCACGTTAAAGAAAATTCGGTCAATGGTAGGCGTTACCCAGGCCCGGCTGCCTTTCGAACTTGTTATTGAATAAAGCACCAAAAGAATTCATGCCACAACAATCCTATAACCAGCTGCGGGCCATGCTGGCGATCACGAAGGGCAGCTTCAAGGCGATCATGCGAAATCCATCATCTGTGGCGTTCAGCATCGGTTTTCCATTAGTGTTTATTCTTGTATTCGGCTTTATCGGAAGCGGCGGCCCGTCGGTTGCTTTTGCGCTGGCCAACCGGCAGGACACAGCTAACGTCATTATCAAAGGCTTGTTGAAGAACCCGATGATGCACCTTGCCGATGAAAAGGATACGGCGGCCATCCGCAAGGACCTGGAGAGAGGAAGGATCGCTGCTGTCGTCACAATTGATTCGACGCAATCTGCTGCGGGCTTCCGGCAATATATTGTGCATACGCAGACATCCTCCGCGAGCGGAGATAAATATCCGATCTTGAAACTGGCGTTGGCGCAAACCTTCGAATATGCTGCGGAACAACATATGCCCAGGCAATACAGGCCGATCATCATTGATGAATTGCCGCAGTTACCCGGCCGTGAATACAAAATGATCGATTTCATCCTCCCGGGTATGCTGGGGTTCTCGCTGCTCGGCGCCGCTGTTTTCGGTGTTGCCTTTGTCTTCTTCGGCCTGCGGCAGCAACTCGTGCTCAAGCGATATTTTGCTACGCCTATCACCAAGCTATACATCATCATGGGAGAAGGGCTCGCGCGCCTGATCTTCCAGCTCCTGGCAGCCGTTATCATTATCGGGATCGGCAGACTGGTCTTTCATTTCACGCTGATCCATGGCTGGCTGACCTTTCTGGAAATGATCTTTTTGAGCCTGTTCGGGCTGATCGTTTTCATGGGTTTCGGTTTTATCATCAGCAGTGTGGCCAGGAGCGAGAGTACGATCCCACCCTTTGCCAACCTGGTCACCTTGCCGCAGCTCCTGTTGGGGGGCACCTTCTTTTCTACCGACGCCTTCCCGCACTGGCTGGCGCGTATCTGTGAATATTTGCCGCTGAAGCAGCTCAACGATGCCATGCGGAATGTGGCTTTTGAGGGCGCACATCTGACGGCCTGCGGCAAACAGCTGGGTATCCTGGCCCTGTGGGCAATCATTACTTATGCCGTAACGATTAAAGTATTCAAATGGGAATAAACCTATGGCGATTTGTCAAGTTCGCTCTGCTAAGCACCTTATCCTTCTTCCTCCTGCTGACGGCGCTGTCCCTTTTATTTCCGGAAGATACGAGGGTCGTCAGGGTCATCAATGTGGCGGCTTCGAGGCAGCAGGTAGTTGCTGCGGTAAGTGATTTCCACACCTGGGGCGAGTGGAATCATTTTCTGCAGGCGCCCCTGGCGAATATCAAATATTCTTCTCCCTCCGGGGGGACCGGTGCCTGGCTGCGGACCGATCAGATGGCCATCAGTATACTGGCGGTGGACTCCAATGGGATAAAAATCAACTGGGATCTGACCGGGGGCAAGCAATTCAGGGGGGGCATGCAGTTCCTGCCGTCTTTCAACTCCGACAGCCTGACCGTCCAATGGTGGTTCGACCTTCATTTTCGCTGGTATCCCTGGGAGAAGTTTGGTGTCTTTGTCTATGACCGTAAACTGGGACCTGTCATGGAAGAATCTTTGAAAGGATTGAAGCGGTTTGTGGAAAAACCTCTTTAACTTTAGCCGGGCGGAGCCCGGCTTGTGAACGTAGTTCACCGACATTGTGAACGTTCCGGGGAAGGATTACATTTCGAATCAATCCTTCCCGGGAATCCTTTAAAGGCTAATCATTGTTTGTCATTCAAAAAACCACCAATATGCGAGTCATTTCAGCAACTTTTTCACTGATGGCCGTTTTTCTGGCTGCGACTACCATTTCTTATGCGCAAATGGGCAACGAGCCCCGGAAAAGTCCACATGATACTCTCCACGCGAAGGATTTTACGGTGACTTATGGCCGCCCCTACAAGAAGGGGAGGGAAATTTTTGGTAAGCTCGAACCATACGGGAAAGTATACCGCGTAGGGGCCGATGAGGCTACCACTATCACTTTTGCAAAGGATGGCACATTCGGTGGCAAACCTGTCAAGGCAGGCACCTACACGCTGTTCGCCACCCCAAACCAGTCAACCTGGACGATCATCCTTAACTCCCAGTTGGGTCAATGGGGTGCGTTCAAGTATGATCAGAACAAGGACAAGGATGTGCTGCATGTGGATGTTCCGGTAGTTACGCTAAGCACGCCATTGGAACAGCTCACTATCGCCGAACAAAAGGGGAACCTGACGATTGCCTGGGACGTGGTCAAAGTGGCCGTTCCCGTTCAATTCTAAAGTTTGTCTAGGAGTAATTGCGGATCCAGTGGACCAGGAAATCATAGACCTGGTCCATTTCTTTTTCCGTCATGCAATAAGGGGGCATGACATACACGGTATTGCCCAGCGGCCGGAGGTAAATGCCGGCTTCCAGGGCTGCACGGGTGATGTCGGGTCCGATGGCGTTGATATATTCGTACCGTCCGGTATTGATCTCGAAGGCCAGGATGGTGCCCAGCGTACGGGCATTTTTGACGATGGGGAAAGACCGGAGGGTATCCAGGAAAACCTGGTGCCGCCGGGACAGTTGCCCGATACGCCGGAGGCAGTCTTCTTCCAGCAGCAGGTCCAGGCTGGCCAGCGAGACACTACAGGCAATGGGGTTGGCGGTAAAGGAATGTCCGTGGAACAGGGTCTTTCGTTTGTCGTCGCTGAGAAAGGCCCGGAAGATCTTTTCCGTAGCTGCTGTCACCCCCAGCGCCATGGTCCCCCCGGTCAGCCCTTTGCTAAGGCAGATGATGTCGGCTTTGTGGCGGAGATATTCTCCTGCAAACAGTTTACCCGTCCGGCCGAACCCGGTCAGCACTTCATCCGCTATGCACAGTATATCGTGCCGGGCTGCTTCTTCCAGTAATTCATCCAACAGCGGTGCTGCATAGATCCTCATTCCTCCTGCTGCCTGCAGCAGTGGCTCATAGATAAAGCAGGCGATCTCCCGGCCCAGCCGGCGGATGTCGGCACGGAGCTGTTCGATATTTTCCGGGGTAGGTGTATCGATAAAGACCACTTCGAAAAGATAATCCCTGAAGGGGGCGGTGAAGACACTCCTTTCGCTGATGCTCATAGCCCCAAAGGTGTCTCCGTGATAGGAATGCCGAAAGGCCAGGATTTTAGTGCGGGCGCCGGTCCGAGGGGAGGCGCCGTCCGCGACGGTCTCAGCGGCATGGCCATTCGCGGCGGGGGCGGCTTCCCGGTCGTCCTGGTTGCCCCAATACTGGATGGCCATTTTGATGGCGACTTCTACGGCAGTGGAGCCGTTGTCGGAATAAAAAACCCTGGAAAAATCTCCCGGCAGCAGGGGTAGGAGGCGTTCCGCGAGGCTGACGGCCGGCTCGTGGGTAAAACCGGTAAAGATCACATGCTCCAGCCGGCAGGCCTGGTCATACATTTTTTGAGCTATATAGAGATTGCCGTGGCCATGGATATTGACCCACCAGCTGCTGATGGCGTCGATATAGGCGTTCCCTTTGTCATCGAATAACAGGCTATCTTTGCCTTGCACGACGGGAATAGGCGGAAGAAGGTCTTTATGCTGAGTATAGGGGTGCCAGATCACCTGCCTGTCCCTTTCCATTAGTGAGGTTGCCATGTGCGCTAATGAGATCGTCATGGGTACAAAGGTACGACTCCGGTGCAACGGTTACAGCGATTTGAATGTCAACAGTAACAATAAGGGTAGAATGGACCACCACCAATTGGTAAAAGACTGTCTTAGGGGGAATGCGGCTGCGCAAAGGCGGTTATATGACCATTTTGTGGGACCTATGCTCGGAATATGCTACCGGTATACCAAGTCGATGGTCGATGCGGAAGATGTTTTGCAGGAAGGTTTTATCATGGTTTTCAGGAATTTGTACCAATTCAGCTTTTCCGGGGAATTGGGTGGCTGGATCCGGCGCATCATGGTCAATACAGCCATCAATTACCTTAAAAAGAACAGTCGTTACCAGACGGACCTTTTGTTTACGGACGGGGGGCTTCACCCAGTGACGGACGATGATCCCGAAGTGTTGCTGAGCACCAAGGAGTTGGCCGAATTGATCCGGCAATTGCCTCCGGGCTACCAGACCATTTTCAATTTGCATGCGATTGAAGGATACAGTCATGTCGAGATCGGCAAAATTTTAGGCATTAAAGAAGGGACTTCCCGGTCGCAGTATGCCCGGGCAAGGGCTCTCCTGATCAGCTGGATAAACAAATTATCAGCGATTAACAAAAATGAAAACAGCTATGCACGACCCTAGGTTTGAAAAAGCGGTGCAGGACAAAATGGAGCAGTTGGAATTTATTCCATCCGACTCCGTGTGGGAAAACATAGAGATAGCCGTAGCGCCACGCCGGAGTCGTCGCGCTGTTCCCGTCTTCGTTTGGTTCCTTTTGGCAGGCTCGATGCTGGCTGGTGCCGGTACTGCTATTTACCTTCGGCAGGGTACCCACCCCGTAGCCAAAAATGTATCCATTCCGGCCGGGGCTGGCGATGTAAAAAATGCTCCCCTTACGACTGATGCTTCCGATGGGAAGACCGGCCATGTTCCGGCAGCGGCGACTGCCGGGGAAAATGCCCCTATGTCGGCCAATGCGCAGGGCGTGACCCATTCCTCTGCTGTGACCGACCTAATAAAAGATGCACCGATTGCGCCCGGGGCCAGAACGGCTTCCGGCGTCGGCTCTGCCGCTGAAAGATCGGTGGCCGGAACAAAAGGCAGCGCCGGGGCAGCCAACAGGAGGTTTTCCGCCGATGGCGTACACAGGACAACGGCGAACCGTCACCCTGATGCCGGACTCACGGCCGATGAGATCGAATCCGTCGCTGCAGGGTCCTCCATCGATGCTGCCCCTGAAACCAACGCGACCCCCGCAACCGATGTGGCCCGTCAGCATTCATCCTATCAACCGGGGCTGATCAGCTGCGTAGCGGCCGTATCGGGGATCAAGGGTCCCCGCCTGTCTCCGTCTTCGGGAAGGACAACCGCCCTCACCGGGATCCCGATGCCTAAGCGGCTATGGTCGGCCGGATTTGCGGGAGGCTTCGGTATGTCATCGTATAATGAATCTTTGCTGAGCAAAGCCACTGCCGTGACCAATACGACCAGTGCTCTCGCGGCATCGTCCCTTTCTCAATATGCCCCTGCTGCCAGTTTCAGCAATTCAAGTTCAAAAAAAATCACTTCAACGGTGGAACCCGGTCTTTCCTACTGGGCAGGCGTTGTAGCCCAAAAGCCGCTGAGCGCCAGATGGTCCCTTTCGCTGGGACTGGACTTGCACTATTATTCGAGCCGTCTTCGCGTCGGCGGGGTGGTGACCACCTATTCCCAGTCAGCCACTGCCCTGATCGGCTCTTCCGCCATTGCACCGGTGCAGTCCTATCCTTATTATTCCGTCGGAAACGTGCAGATCTTCACCAACCGATACTATTACCTGGAGCTGCCGGTGACTATGCAATGGCAGATTAACCGCGGCCGTGTCTTGCCGCTATTCCTGCAGGGAGGTATGGCCCTGTCCCGCCTGATGTCATCCAATGGGTTATATTACAATGGTCATTCAGCAGTTTATTTCAAGGATAATTCCGTCATTCAACCTATGCAGGTCAGCTTTACTACCGGTCTGATCGCAACGTTGCCGTTGCGGGGGATCAGGATACAGACAGGACCTGAGCTGCAGTACGGGGCAACAACCCTGTTGAAAGGCGGGGCCGGGAACGGTCACGTGGTATATGGAGGTCTACGGGTAACCGTTATGCGATAGGCCCGTCTGGTTCAGCCGGGCCGCCCAGAAACCGGAGATTGCGTCGCACCCCGGCATAGCGGGTGCGTTTGATCGCAGAATGACGGAATATCTCCCGGAAGCTTTCTTCAGTCAATTCTTCCCAGTCCGAAGTGCCGAAATGCAGGATGGCCGGTACGGGAGAGAAAGCGATCTCGCCGGTCGGGCGGGAGAAACGGTTCCAGGGGCACACGTCCTGACAGGTATCGCAACCGAACAGCCAATTATCGAATTTGTCTTTCATCGTATCGGGTATCAACTGATCTTTCAGCTCGATCGTAAAATAGGAGATGCATTTACTGCCATCGACCACCTTATTTTCCCCGATGGCTTCCGTTGGGCAGGCCTCGATGCAACGACGGCAGGTGCCGCAGTAATCGCCGGCAAAGGGTGCGTCATAGTCAAGCTCAAGGTCGACGATGAGGGTGGCAATAAAAAAGAACGAGCCGGCCTGCCGGTGCAGCAGGTTACCATTCTTGCCCACCCAACCCAACCCGCTGCGAACTGCCCAGCTCCTTTCCAGCACCGGGGCGCTATCGACAAACCCACGGCCATCCACTTCACCAATACCTTCGCGGATCTTACCCAGTAGTTCCTTCAGCTTGCCGCGGATCACCTCATGATAATCGTTCCCATAGGCATACTTGGCGACGCGGGGCGCATCGGGTGGCGCCTGTTGTGCGGGGAAATAGTTCAGGAGCAGTGTAATCACCGATTTCGCGCCCGGCACCAGCCTGGACGGATCAATCCGGAGATCGAAGTGATTTTCCATATAGTGCATGGTTCCATGCATCCCCTGGTGCAACCATTTCTCCAACCGCCGGGCGTCTTCGTCCAGAGGAACCGCCCGGGCGATACCACAATGGTCGAATCCCAGCTGAAGGCTCCATTGCTTGATCAAAGACGTATGTTCATTTTTTGACAAGTGATCAAATTTTAATCTTACCGGTTGGAAATATATGAGCTTTTTATCTATATTGGTGTCGTTTAACTCCTAACCGAAACCCACTATGACTCCCCGAAGAGTAATTGTTTGCGTGCCTATGATATTATTCCTTTGCCTGCTGCAAAGGTATTGTTCCGCCCAGGACAAATCAAAGGACCAATTTGGAAAGGTTAGCCCGGCCGATTTTACCCTCCCTGCCAATCCCATTATCGATAGCAATGCGAACGCCGTCATTTTGTCGGATGTCGGCAGCGTACATTTCATAGGCAACAGCCATTCCTGGTTTTCATACGTGTATCAGCGACAGACCCGGATAAAGATACTGAACAAAAAAGCTTTCGACGATCTGCCTACCGTCGTTATTCCGCTGTATAGGGAGGGTGAAAATGCCGAACTGGTAGATAAGATAGCCGCATCGACCTATAACCTGGAGAACGGACAGGTGGTGGTAACCAAACTCGAAAAAGCCGACCTGTTTGAAAACAGGTTGGATAAAAACTGGTTCGAGAAAAAATTTACTCTTCCGGGGGTAAAAGAAGGTTCTATTATTGAATACACGTATACGATCACTTCCGATTACGATAACTTTCCATCCTGGGAATTTCAAAGAAAGGAATATCCTTGCTTATGGAGTGAATTTCAGGTCGATATCCCGCAAGCTATGTTTTATGTACTGGTGAAGCAAGGCATTCATCCATATGTCATAGACAAGGGCAGTGAAGGCCATGGATTCTATCGGTTGACGAGCAAGCCTGAGAGCAGTTCATTGGGTGAAGAGGGTAATGATCTTCACGTCTCAGCTAATACCGTTCAGCATCATTGGGCGATGAAAGATATTCCTGCCTTTAACGAAGAGCTCTATTTGTCGACACCGGCGAATTACCTCGACAAGATTGAATTCCAACTGGTCAAGACTTACGACGGACAGGAATATCATGACCACAAGAACAACTGGAAACAGGCGACGAAGGAATTGTTGGAGGAGGAAGACTTCGGCAAGCCGCTGAATGAGGATGATGGCCAGATCACCCAAACCGTGGCCGGGCTTATGTCCGGCAACTCCAATGCGCTGCGGGAGGCGCGGGCCATCTATTATTATGTGAGCAGCCATTTCACCTGCAACAACTATCGTAATTTTTACCTCAAGACGAACCTCAGCGACGTCATGAAAAAGAACGGCGGTACGGTCGGGGATATCAACCTGCTGCTGATCGCCTTGCTGCGGAAGGCCGGCCTGCAGGCCGACCCGGTCGTGCTGAGCACCCGGGAGTTCGGTTTCAACCTTGCCACGTATCCCATCCTGCACCGGCTGAACTATGTGATCGTCCGTCTGAAGGTGGACGGGTCGGTCTATTACCTGGATGCGGCCCATTCGCAGCTGGGATTCGGCCAGTTGGCGGGCAACTGTTACAACGGTCATGCCCGGATCATCAGCGATAAGGACTCGGGGTCTGTATATTTCGAGACAGACTCCCTCAAGGAAAGCAAGACCACGCTGGTGCTGATCAACAATACGGACAAAGGAATGGAAGGCACGCTGCAATCGACGCTCGGCAGAGAAGAGTCCTACCAGGTGCGGCGACGGCTGAGCGGTAAGGATCAAAATGATTATTTCAAAGATATCCAGACCGCCTGGGGGGAAGACATGGAGATCAGCAATGGCGGCATCGACTCGTTGGAGAGGCTGGAGGATCCCGTCAAAGTCTATTATGATTTCCGCTTTACACAGGTGGCGGGGGCATCGCCGTTGTACATAAACCCCATGATCGGCGAAGGGATGCGCGAAAATCCCTTCAAGGCCGCGGAAAGGAAATACCCGGTGGAGATGCCTTATGTGATGGATGACATGTATATCCTAAACATGCAAATACCGGATGGATATGAGCTGGATGAGTTGCCTAAGTCCGCCAGGGTGGCATTGAACGGGGATCAGGGAATGTTCGAATACCTGATAGCCAATCAAGGCAATACTATCCAGCTGCGCTGCCATCTTAAATTGAAGAAGGCCAATTTTTCCCCGGATGATTACAGCAATCTCCGGGATTTCTTCGGCTATGTCGTCAAGAAAGAGAGCGAGACGATTGTGCTGAAAAAGAAGTAGTCACGACCGTTCATCACCTAAACCATCGATAAGACCTATGACCATTCAAAACTACTCCTGCTTTATCGCATGCTGCCTTATCCTGACGGGTACGGTTGTTCATGCGCAAGACAAAATGCCTGTTAAGTTCGGCAAGATAACGCCCCAGGATTTTACCGTTACTGCCGGCAGTCTCGATTCTGTTGCCGATGCCGTCGTGGTGGCGGATTTCGGGACATCTGCCTTTGTCGGCAATACAAGAGGCTGGTTTACATTGGAATTCCACCATACAAAGAGGATCCGCATCCTGAAAAGAGCAGGTTTCGATGCTGCCAATATAACGATCCCTTTGTTCATTGCAGGCACCGACGTGGAGAAGGTGGAAGGGCTCCATGCGAGTACGTATACGCTGGAGAACGGGAAAGTCGTGGAGACAAAACTGGATAGCAAGTCCATTTTCACCGACAAGATCAGCAGGAGCTGGATAGAAGAAAAATTTACTTTTCCTGCCTTGAAAGAAGGAGCTATTTTAGAGTATTCCTATACGCAGACCTCTCCTTTTCTCCACAACCTTCAGCCTTGGGAATTTCAGGCCGAATATCCCTGCCTCTGGAGTGAATACCAGGTGGACATGCCCGATTTCTTCAAATATGTGACACTGAGCCAGGGCTATCTCCCTTTTAAGGTCAATACCCGTGACAGCAGACAGGTCAATTTTCATATGACAGAGCCCGGAGGTTCGGGCAGGGACGAGCAATATGCTTTTGATGATAATGTGGTTACCCATCGGTGGGTCATGAGCAACATTCCTGCGTTCAAAGAAGAACCATTCACAACCACTGTCGATAATTATGTCGCCAAAATAGAATTCCAGTTGTCAGCCTACCAGTTCCCCAATATGCCTTATGAAGATAAGATGGGCAACTGGGTAAGTTTGAGCGAAGGGCTGCTGAAAGATGACGACTTTGGAGTTGACTTGTTCAGGAACAATTCCTGGCTGGATGACGACATGAAGACGATCACCAAAGGGGCGACCGGCAATCTCGAAAAAGCCCGGAATATCAATGCATACGTGCGGGATAATTTCACCTGCACTTCACATAGCAGCTTATGGCTCAGCAATCCATTGAAGACCGTTTACAAGAATAAAAATGGCAGTGAGGCCGATCTCAACCTCTTATTGACGGCAATGCTGATCCATGAAAAGATCAAGGTGGACCCGGTCATTTTGAGTACCAGGGACCACGGGTTTACCCATCAGCTGTACCCTTTGCTTAGCCGGTTCAATTACGTGATCGCCAGGGCGACGATCGACTCTGTGCAATACGATCTGGACGCGTCCGAGCCGTGGCTGGGATTCGGCCGGTTGCCTGTTCGCTGTTATAACGGATATGCGAGGGTACTGGACAAGGATTTGCCGATGGCCGCCGATCTGGAAGCCGATTCGCTGATAGAGGGCAAGGCTACCCTGGTCATTATCAATAACGATGATAAAGTGGGCCTGCTGGGCCAGTTTCAGAGTTTGCCGGGGTATGCCGAGTCATGTGATATCCGGGAGAATCTCAAACAGCATGGCGAGAAGGAGTATCTGAAGAAACTGCAAACGTCCTATTCCGGAGATGCATTGATCTCCAATCTGGCGCTCGACTCCCTGAAATTGCCCGACCAGCCGCTGGCCATTGAATATGACCTTCAGTTGACGCCCGATACGACGTCGGACATTTATTATTTCAACCCGATGCTGGGAGAGGCTTATAAGGAGAACCCGTTCAAGGCTGCCGAAAGACAATACCCTGTAGAAATCCCCTTTGCTATGGATGACACTTATACCCTGAACATGGAAATTCCTAAGGGGTATGTGGTAGACGAGATACCGAAGTCGGCGAAAGTCCTGTTCAATACGGATGAAGGCTTTTTCGAATACCTGATTGTAAAAGACAATGAACGGGTCCAGTTCCGGTGCAGGATCAAACTGAAGAAGGCCAATTATAAGCCGGAGGATTATGCGACTCTTCGCGATTTCTTCGGGTTTGTGGTGAAGAAAGAGAGTGAACAGATTGTATTTAAAAAGATAAAGTAAGTGTATGAAAATTTTCCTGTTCTGTTGTTTGCTGGCTGTGTCTTTTTCCCTGCGGGCGCAGTCTTACAATGTTGCGCTGGTCCCCGATTCCCTGAAAAAGGACGCTCGGGCTATCATCCGTGAGGACGAGTATATCCTCGAGATCAAGTCGCCGGGAAAGGCCATTACAAAGAGTCATACAGTATACACCATTTTCGATGAAAATGGAGAAAATATTGGCGGGTACACGGGGTGGTATGATAAATTTATTTCTATTAACTCGGTAACCGGAATACTTTATGACGCTTCAGGAAAGGAAATGAAAAAAGTCAGGAAAAAGGATATGGATGACCGAAGTTATGTCAGCGAAGGAACACTGGCGGATGATTTCAGATATAAAGAGTACAATTTCTATTGTCGGGTATATCCTTATACTGTAGACTTTGAAGAAGAAAAGGAAATAGATGGGGTACTTAACTTTGAAGACTGGAAGCCTCTTTATTCACCTGGTATTTCGACGCAGCGCAGTAAATATGTCATTATAGCGCCGGCCAATTACCAGGTGCGCTACAAGCCTGTCAATTGCAATTTTCAACCTGTGATCACTTCGTCGGGTGATAAGAAAACCTACACATGGGAAGTCAGTAATTTGTGTGCCCGTACTACCGAATTTGATGGGCCCGCTTGGTCGGAAATAGCGCCCCATGTGCTAATCGCACCTTCGGACTTTGAAGCACAGGGATATAAAGGTAATATGTCTTCCTGGGAAAATTTCGGGAAGTTCATTAATCAACTACGGGCGGGAAGGGATGTATTGCCGGATAATATCAAAAAGGAAGTCCATGAACTGACAGACAATCTGAAGGATGTCCGGCAGAAAGTGTATGTATTGTATGATTTTTTGCAGAAGAATACCCATTATATCAATGTTTCCCTCGGCATAGGCGGCTGGCAGCCTTTTCCGGCTGATTATGTGGCTATTAAGCGGTACGGGGATTGTAAAGCCCTATCCAACTACATGGTTGCGCTGCTGAAAGAGGCGGGTATCGATGGAAAATATGTGATCATTTATGGAGGAGAAGATGAGCCTGACCTCGAAGCTGACTTCCCATCCCTGCAGGGCAATCATATTATCACCTGCGTACCACTGGGCAAGGACACTATCTGGCTGGAATGTACAGACCAGACGAGATCTCCTAACTTTATGGGTAGTACTACCGGCGGCCGCAAAGCTATCCTTATCGATGATGATGGCGGCCACATCGTCAGCACCCCTTCTTATTCAGCGGCTGACAACACTCAGTGCCGGGTGATCGATGCCACAATCAGTGACGAGGGCAACCTCGATGCCGATGTTAATACAAGATATACGGGTTTACGGCAGGAAATGCCCCACAGTCTTCTTAACGATTTAAACGAGAAGCAACGGGAAGAATATCTTAATGATCTTTTTCATTTGCCCACCTACAAAGTAGACAAAAGCCATTACGACGAGCAGAAAGGAACTATTCCGGTGGTAAAGGAATACCTTCATGTTCTAAGCCCGAACTATGCGACTGTTTCGGGCAGGCGACTGTTCGTCAATCCGGACCTTTTCGACAGAAGCCGGTATCGTTTGCCTGCGGATTCCATTCGACATTATGACTTTGTCGACAAGGAGGCTTTTACAACCATCGACAGTATTATTATCAAAATACCGGCCGGCTATCAACCCGAAGCCGTTCCCCAGGATATCAATATCGATTGCAAATTCGGTAAATACAACGCCTCTGTTAAGGTAGCTGACGACAAGATTGTCTATTACCGCCGGTATCAGGAGTCAATTATTCGCTTTCCGCCGTCGGACTATCCGGACCTGGTGAAGTTTTACGAACGGTTATACAGGGCCGACAACAGCCGCATCGTGTTGGTGAAAAAAACTTAGTTACATCCGCTGCCAAGCTGGGCATTGATCAGGTTCATCATGTTCTGGCCGATGGGCTTTTTGTCCTGTTCCGGTTTCTGCACGAGAAGGATAGCCGCATAGTGGCGGCATTGGTCGATGTAGGGGAAGCAGCCCTGAAGGCTGGGAGAGGTCCACACTGTGCCGCTGCCATTTGGGCTAAGGATATAATTGCCGAGACCGATCTTTGCACCCTGCAGATCCTTGGGAATGTATTTCACCGGCAGGTTGGTGAACTGGGGCGACTCCAGTTCTTCTACCGATTTTTCACTGAGGATACGCTTGTCGCCCGCCATCCCTTTATTCAGCAGCATGCCCAGGAAGGCGATATAATCATTGGCGGAAGACATGGCGCCGCCAGTCGGATCGGGCGCTCCGCCGTTCTGGTTATCAAATGTCGTTCCCCGCATTTTCAGGGGCCTGACGATGCGCTCCGACATCAGTCGCTCGAAAGGCTTTTTGCCGACCACTTCGCATACCCGGGCGGCAATGTCAAAACCCAGACTACTGTAAAAGAATTCGGTGCCAGGATTGGTGCCAATATCTCTTTTGGACGCGATCGCATTGACGGCATCTTCCAGCGTCTCGTATTTGACCTTCTCCAATGCCTTTTTGATGCCCTGATCCACTTTGATGCCCAGGGTGCTGGTGAGGCAATTCCGGACGGTGATATATCCCTTCATGTATTTTCCGAACATCGGAACATACTTCGTGACCTTGTCATCCAGGGAGAGCTTGCCTTCGTCCACAAAGGTCATAACCAACGCGGCCGTCATCCAGTCCGCTGCGCCGGCAATAGCAGCAGGGGATTTGGGGCCGAAATCTTCTGAGCCCTGGTGCTGGTAAAGGACCTTGCCATCCTGCCAGACGACGGCTGCGAAGTTACCGCCCAGCTCTTTCTGATTCTGCTTAAGTAGTTGATCTACAGCATCGAACCTATGATCGACCGCCACCACCTTTTTCTGGGTGAAAGCCAGCAGACAGAATAGCAGGTGAATGCATAACAAACTGAATGGAAGGCAGATGGATTTAACTTTATATGACATAGTTTCTGGATTTTGGTCTTGGTTTGGATTTTGCGACACAAGTTTACTATTTATTTAACCAAAAAAGGAAAACCAACATTATATGAACCTGAACAATTTTACCATCAAGGCGCAGGAGGCGATCGCCCGGGCACAACAGTTGGCCTTCGACGGATCGAATCCTGCCATAGATACGGAGCATCTTCTCAAGGCGTTGCTGACGGAAGAAGATTCGCTGGTGGAATACCTGCTGAAGAAGAACGATGTGAACGTGGCTTTCGTTACCAGTAAACTGGACGAGAGTTTGCAGAAACTGCCCAAGGTCAGCGGAGGACAGCCGGCACAAACAATCAGCCGCGACATGAATAATGTCATCCTCAGGGCCGGTTCGGACCTGAAACAATTCGGGGACGAATTCGTCAGTGTGGAACACCTCCTGCTGGGCATGATGCAGGCGAATGACAATACCGCTAAAATGTTGAAGGATGCGGGCCTGACCGAGAAAGGATTGATAGCGGCCATCAAGGACCTTCGCAAGGGGTCGACCGTTAATTCCCAGACCCAGGAGACCACCTTCAATGCCCTGAACAAATATGCCAAAAATTTAAACGAACTCGCCCGCCAGGGCAAGCTCGACCCGGTCATCGGCCGGGATGAAGAGATCCGGCGGACGCTGCATATCCTGTCCCGGCGCAGCAAGAATAATCCTATCCTGGTGGGAGAGCCGGGCGTGGGCAAAACGGCCATCGCCGAAGGGCTGGCCCACCGCATCGTCAACAGCGACGTACCGGAAAACCTCCGGTCCAAGATCATTTTTGCGCTGGACATGGGCCAACTCATCGCCGGGGCGAAGTATAAAGGAGAATTCGAAGAAAGACTGAAAAGTGTCGTGAAGGAAGTAGCCGGCAGCAACGGAGAGATCGTGTTGTTCATCGATGAGATCCATACCCTGGTAGGCGCCGGCGGGGGAGAAGGGGCCATGGATGCCGCCAATATACTCAAGCCTGCCCTGGCGAGGGGCGAACTGAGGGCTATCGGGGCCACTACACTGAATGAATACCAGAAGTTTTTTGAGAAAGATAAGGCATTGGAACGGCGGTTTCAGAAAATCCTGATCGAAGAGCCCAACGAAGAGGATGCTATTTCCATCCTGCGCGGGCTGAAGGACAGGTACGAGACACACCATCATGTACGGATCAAGGACGAAGCTATCATAGCGGCCGTTGAGTTGTCGCACCGGTATATTACGGACAGGTTCCTGCCCGATAAGGCTATTGACCTGATAGACGAAAGCGCGGCCAAGCTAAGGCTGGAGATGAACTCCCAGCCGGATGAGCTCGACCGGCTGGAAAGATCTATCCGCCAGTTGGAGATCGAGCGGGAAGCCATCAAACGTGAAAAGGACGAAGAGAAGCTTCGTGAGCTGAGCGCTGAGATCGGTAACCTTAGTGTAGAAAGAGACACCCTGAAAGCCAAATGGCAGCAGGAAAAAGAGCTTGTGGAAAAGGTGCAGAATGCCAAGGCCGAGATCGAGAACCTAAAGCTGGCCGCCGAAAAGGCAGAACGCGAAGGTCAGTACGGTCAGGTAGCGGAGATCCGCTATGGCAAGATCAAGGAGCAGGAAAAGATCATCGAAAGCTATTCCAACCAGCTGGCCTCCATCAGTGCCCATTCGCGGCTGATGAAGGAGGAAGTCGATGCAGAAGATATTGCGGAAGCAGTGGCCAAGGCGACCGGCATCCCGGTGGCCAAGATGCTGCAAAGCGAAAAGGAAAAGCTGCTTAACCTGGAAGACGAGCTGCACAAACGTGTCATAGGCCAGGAAGAGGCCATCACGGCAGTAGCGGATGCCATCCGCAGGAGCCGGGCAGGGCTGCAGGATCCCAAACGGCCTATCGGCTCGTTCATTTTCCTGGGGACGACGGGTGTCGGTAAAACCGAACTCGCCAAGGCCCTGGCCGAATATCTTTTCGATGATGAAGGAATGCTGACCCGCATCGATATGAGTGAATACCAGGAGAAACATGCGGTAAGCCGCCTGGTCGGCGCCCCTCCGGGCTATGTGGGATATGATGAAGGCGGCCAGTTAACGGAGGCCGTCAGGCGCAAACCCTACAGCGTGATCCTGCTGGATGAGATCGAAAAGGCCCATCCGGACGTCTTCAATATTCTGCTGCAGGTGCTGGATGACGGGCGGCTGACAGATAACAAAGGCCGGGTGGTGAATTTCAAGAATACGATCATCATCATGACCAGCAATATAGGCAGCCAGATCATCCAGGCCAATTTTGAGGATGTCACGGAAAAGAATCGCGAAGAGGTCATGGACAAGACCAGGACGGCAGTCGTGGATCTGTTGAGACAGACCATCCGGCCGGAATTCCTCAACCGGATCGATGAGATCATCCTTTTCCAGCCGCTGCTGAAGAGCGAGATCAAAGGCATTATCCGCATTCAACTGGAGAACCTCCAGCGCTTGGTAGCCAAAAACGGGATCAACCTGCAGTTCAGTGAATATGCCCTGGATTACTTGGCAGAAAATGGGTTCGACCCGCAGTTCGGCGCCCGGCCCCTGAAGAGGCTCATCCAGAAGGAAATTGTTAATCAATTGAGTAAGAGGATATTGGCCGGAGATATCGACCGTACTGTACCGGTACTGGTAGACGTTTTCGACGGGGTGGTTGTTTTCCGTAATGAGACCCCCCACCTGGAAAGGACGGATACCGCTGTTAAATAGAGAGTTACATAGAGAGGTCTGTTAAATTAGGATAATCGAAATATAAAAAGCGTTTTTTTCAGCCAAACTGAACTAATTTGGCCGGGATATGTTATAAAGATGATATATGAGAGCAAAAGAAATACCTGTGATCATTCCGACGAAGGAAGTTTTTGTAGGCGATCCGAAAGCCACGGTTACCTTGATGGAATATGGCGACTATGAAAGTGAGGCATGTGCTAAGGTCAATGAAGTCGTGGAAAAGCTGTTGAAGCAGTTTGACGGCAAACTGAGATTTAATTTCCGCCACTTTCCGCTGACCCGGATACACCAGCACGCCATGAAGGCGGCCGAAGCTTCCCTCGGGGCAGCCCAGGAGGGTAAGTTCTGGGAAATGCATACCATGTTGTTTGCGCACCGCAGACGGCTGGGTGCGATCAGCCTGCGGGAATATGCCAAGGATTGCGGGGTGGTGAACAAGAAATTCCTGGACGACCTCGTCAATTCCACCTATGGCTGGCAGGTTCGTAGCGACTTGCTGGAAGGGCTGGACAAAGGAGTCAGAGACGTACCGGCCTTTTTCATCAATGACGTATTGTTCACCGGTAAGCCTACCTTCGAGAACCTGCGTAAGGGTATCGAAGAGGCCATCAAACAAGAAAAGAAGAAGCCTTCTGCCAAAGCAAGGGCTTAAGCGAATACTATGTATTTTTCCGGTCGGTTCAGAAGATGTGTCTGAGCCGGCTTCTTTTTTTTGTTAACTTTCTCTCATGATTAAATATCTTGCCTTTTACTGGCTGATGATTTGCGCCGCATTGTCCTGCCGGGCGCAGACCATTTCTATTCCCTACGGAAATAACAAGGACGCCGGGAAGTTTTACCCTGTCAGAGGTTTTTCGATGTATTGTGAGGTCTATGGCGAGGGCCAGCCCTTGCTGATCATTCATGGCAATGGTGGGTCCATCAGCAATTTCAGCAGCAATATTCCCTATTTCGCCGCCAAATACAAGGTCATTATCGCCGATAGCCGCGCGCAGGGCCGGTCCGCAGATCCCGGCGACAGCCTCACCTATGAGATGATGGCCGATGATCTTTCAGCGTTGCTGGATCAGCTGCATATAGACTCGGCCTGCGTTATCGGTTGGAGCGATGGAGGTATCAACGGCCTGCTGCTGGCGATCCGTCATCCTGAAAAAGTGAAAAAGCTGGCCGTCACCGGCGCCAATCTCTGGCCTGACACCACCGCTGTCTACCCCGAAATATGGGATATGGTCCGGCCTGCGTATGCCATGTTGAAAGCGAAGGCAACGCTGACGCCGCACGAAAAGAACAATTTCAAGCTGCTGCGGCTATTGTGCGACCAGCCACATATTCCACTGAGCGACCTGCATACCATCCGGTGCCCCGCCCTGGTCATCGGCGGTGATCATGACGTGATCCGGCCGGAGCATACCATGCTGATCGCACATAATATTCTCCGCTCTTATCTATGGATACTGCCGAATTCCGGGCACAGCACGCCTGTAGTGTACAGCAACTTATTCAACAAGACGGTCGACGACTTTTTCACCAGTCCCTATCGGGAGATAGCGAAAGAAAAGAGATTCTACTAATAGCTTCGAATCCGCCATGATCCGCTTTACGACCAAAATATTGAAATTTGCCGATATGGGTGAAAAGACCGGATGGACCTATATCCATATTCCGGCTGCCCTGGCGCAGCAGCTCCTGCCGGGCAATAAGAAGTCGTTTAGAGTAACAGGCCGGCTGGATGATCATTCCATTCAGAAGATAGCGCTGATACCGATGGGAGAAGGGGATTTCATTATGGCGCTCAACGCCGGTATCCGCAAGGCCATTTGCAAACAGAAAGGCGCTGCCCTGCGGGTAGAGCTGGAAGTAGATAAGGCAGTCATCCGGCCGCCCAAGGCCCTGCTGGGTTGCCTGGCAGACGAGCCGGAGGCGCTGACCTGGTTTAAAGGCCTGCCGGGATCACACCAAAATTATTTCGGCAACTGGATCAGGGCCGCTAAAACGGAAGGCACCCGCACCAGGCGCATCGCCTGCGTCGTGACGGCCATGGTGCGGCATTTGAATTTTGCAGAAATGCTGCGCGCCAGAATGGATGACACCGAAGGGTTTTTTCCAAAATGAAAATGATTTTCCCATTTTGGAAAGATTTGTAGCCGGATTTTTTCAACCTGAAAAAGGCTTTTTCATTTTGAAAGCTTTGCCGGCAGGCATCCTGGGCGAATTCGCGTATTTTTTACATAGTAGGTACGTTTTTTGCGCGTGGGCGGCATCATGGATCACATCCACTCTAAAAAAATTACTACCGCAGGGCTGCTTATTACATTAGGAATCATCTTCGGCGATATCGGAACCTCTCCCTTATATACTTTCCAGACGATCATGGCGGAAGGTGGAAAAGTGACGGAAGAGCTAGTCCTTGGGGCCATTTCCTGTGTTTTCTGGACCCTTACCTTGCAGACGACTTTTAAATATGTATTCATCACCCTGAAAGCTGATAACAGGGGAGAGGGTGGGGTCTTCTCCCTTTATGCACTTGTTCGCCGATATGGCAAGAAACTGGTGTATCCGGCGATCATCGGCGCAGGCACCTTGCTGGCAGACGGGATCATTACTCCGCCGATCTCCGTCACCTCTGCTATCGAAGGGCTGGGTAATGTGCATGGGCTGGAGAGCGTGATCGTTCAGGGTAATGCGCTGGTAGTAGAAATAGTGATGGTCATCATATTGATGCTGTTCATCTTCCAACGTTTCGGGACGAAAATCGTGGGCGGCTCTTTCGGCCCGATCATGTTTGTCTGGTTTTCCATGCTGGCGATCCTTGGCCTGAACCAGATCATGCATTACCCGATGGTATTGAGAGCCCTGAGCCCCCATTATGGCCTGGAACTACTGATCCGTCATCCAAAAGGGTTCTGGCTGCTGGGGGCAGTCTTCCTTTGTACGACGGGGGCGGAAGCCCTCTATTCGGACCTTGGGCATTGCGGAAGGAAGAATATCCAGGTCAGCTGGATCTTTGTCAAGACGACCCTGGTGCTGAATTACCTGGGTCAGGGCGCCTGGGTGCTGATGCAGCATACAGATAACCTGGGCGGGGCCAACCCCTTTTTTGCGATCGTTCCGCACTGGTTCCTGATCCCGAGCGTCTTTATTGCCACGGCTGCCTCCATTATCGCCAGCCAGGCCCTGATCAGCGGCAGCTTTACCTTGATCAATGAAGCGATCAGTCTGAACTTCTGGCCGAAAGTCACCGTGAAATTTCCTACGGATGTCCGCGGTCAGATCTATATTCCCAGCATCAACTGGATCCTTTGCCTGGGATGTTTCCTGGTAGTACTCTATTTCAGGACATCCGAGGCGATGACGGCAGCCTATGGTTTTTCGATAACCGTGGCGATGTTGATGACCACGGTCCTTATGTATTACTTTTTGCGATACGTGAAGCATTATCCTTTTTGGATAGTAGGCGCCATTGTCACCGTTTTCGTCGTCGTGGAAAGCAGCTTTTTCGTTGCCAATGCCGTCAAGATCGTCAAGCGTCTTTTCTTCCTCGTATTCGAGATCGGGTTGATCTCCACTATGTATGTCTGGTATCATGCCCGGAAGATCAACAACCGCTTCCTCAATTTTATCGATCTCAATGAGCATATCCCGTTGCTGGAAAATCTAAGCAAAGACGAATCCGTGCCCAAGTTCACGTCTCACCTGATATATCTGACGAAGGCCAACAGGCCTACACAGATCGAAGAAAAGATCCTGTATTCCATTTTCAGCCATAATCCCAAGCGTGCGGATGTCTATTGGTTTGTGCATATCGAACGCACCGACGAGCCTTATACCATGGAATACGGGGTGGAAGAACTGATGAATGACAAGGTCATCCGTGTAGAGTTCCGGCTGGGCTTCCGTGTCCAGCAAAAGGTGGGCATGATGTTCCGTAAGGTAGTGACGGAAATGATCTGCAACAAGGAACTGGATGTCGTTAGCCGGTTTCCTTCGCTGAAGAAGCATAATATCGCGGAAGACTTCCGCTTTGTTATCCTGGAGAAGTTCCTTTCCTACGACAATGAATTTTCAGTGAGGGACGGGTTCATCCTCAATGCCTATTTCAACATCAAAAAAATGGCCGTAGCCGAGGAAAAAGCATTCGGCCTGGATTCCAGCGAGACGGTCGTGGAGAAGCTGCCCCTGGTCGTGGCGCCGTCTACCAAGATCAACCTTCACCGGGCTTATTACAGGATCCATCATTAACGGAGGCTTCCGGCCCTTTGCCCGCGCCATCATTAGCGGACGCGGATCTCCGCCGTCTTGTCTGCCTGTACGGCCGGTTCCTCCTGCAGCCAAGTTACTCCACAGCCAGGAGCGACGGAAAATTAGTTACGGAAACGTTGCCGGAACCTGTTGCCTGCTCTCACCCCTGGTCCCTGAAAGGCAGAAGTTTTTGCTCCAATGATTTTATTTCGGTAGCTTTTCGAAGCCCTCAGGAGCGCAAATAAACGGCTGCCGTCGCCCGGATACCCTCCTCGTAAGAAGTAGGCCTGAAATGATAGGCGGCTTCGAATTTCGAGGAGTCGAATAAATAATCGAATTCGTACTGGTAAAGCATTTCTACGAGCTCGGCCGTTGTTCTGTCAACCATCCCTCCCAGACGGATCGTCCATTTCGGCAGGACGGAAAGCCGGTTGGGGTGGCCCAATGCGGCAGCGGCCAGTTCGACGAACCGGGCGCCTGTCAGCGGGGATGCTGCTGTCGGAAGGTGCCAGACCTGGTTCCAGGAATTTTCATCCTGGCTCAGCAGGTAAAGGGCTTTCGCTGCGTCCGGGGTGTAGGTGAAAGAATGGGGGACGCCGGCATTCACCAGCCATTGTGCTCTTTGACCTTTGATGAGTCGTTGAAAGACGGTGATATCGGGGACGCTGGTCTTGCCTGCGCCAGGGCCGTAGAAGTCGGCAGCCCTTGCGATCGTAGCGACAATGTTGCCTTTGCGGACTTCGCTCATCACCTGCGTGGCCAGACGAGCCCTGAGGTCGCCTTTGCGGCTCGATGGGTCATAAGGTGTTTCTTCCGTCATGGGGCCATCCGTTTTCCCATACATATATACATTGTCGAAAAAGATTAGTTTCGCTCCGGTCTTTTGGCAGGCGGAGATAGTATTGTCCATGATCCGGGGCCATTGCTGCCGCCAGATGGAATATCGGTAGGGCAGGCCGATGCAGAGATAGACGACGGAAGAGCCCCTGATGGCCTCCAACGCCTGGCCGGCGTCGGTCAGATCGGCTGCAAGGGTAGTGGCGCCCGGCAAAGAGGCCTTCGGGTGACGGGAGACCAGTCGAACCGGAATCTGCCGGCTGGTGAGTTCCGGTGTCAGGGTATCGGCGATGACCCCACCCGCACCTAAGATAGTATGGAGTGACATAGTGCTAAAAGTTTTCATGGCAAAGATAACCAGGATTCGATTTTGGCTAATAATATTACAGCTAATTGTGAGCCAAATACTTATGATAAACCGGCTGAAAATATTGATTAAACGTTTGTTTAATTCAAACGTTTGTTTAACTTTGGGCCCTTGTTATCGGACGGAGTCCAGTTTATCGTGCATTGTTCTTGTTTTTAGTTCTTTAATCTATAGCACCATGTTTATGAAGAAAATTTGTAGTATAGTTTTCATCATCCTGGGATGTAGCTCGTTGTTTTTGCCGGCGGACGCACAGAAAATGACGGATTCATTGCCTCCCGATCTGACTTTACAGGCGGTGGTACAATATGCGTTGAAGCATTACCCGTTGGTCCAACAAGCCCTCATCGACGAGCAGATCACAGACAGGCAGATAAAAAGCAAACTGTCGGAATGGTATCCGCAGGTCGCCCTGAATGCCAATTACCAGAATAATTTCCAGTTACAGGAAGTTGACTTCGATGGATCGTATGTGTCCAGTACGACTTATAACCAGTCGACGGTCGGGGTTTCAGCCACCCAGAACCTTTTCAACCGCGATGTCCTGCTGGCGTCACAGACCCGCAGGGACGTCATCACCCAGAGCAAACAAAATACCGTGTCTGACAAAATCGATATTACCGTCAATGTCAGCAAGGCGTTTTACAATGTTCTGCTGACGGAACAGGACATCAAGGTATCGGAAGATGATATCGTCAGGCTGGAACGTAACCTGAAGGATACCTACAATCAATATCGCGGCGGCCTGGTGGATAAAACGGATTACAAACGGGCTACCATATCCCTGAATAATGCCAAAGCACAAAAGAAGACGGAAGAAGAGGCCCTGAAGGCCAATTATGCGCAGTTAGTGCAGTTAATGGGTTATACAGGTAAAGACTCCGTGCATCTCTCCTACGACAGCACTTCCATGGAATCGGAAGTCGGTCTGGATACACTGGCCGGCATCGATTATAATCAAAGGATCGAGTACCAGCAGCTGATGACGCAGAAACGTCTGCAGCAGGCCGAAGTGAAATATTATAAATGGGCCTATATCCCTTCCATCTATGCGGGCGCAGGCTATAACCTGAACTATCTGAATCCCCGTTTCTCAAATTTATATTCGAACAATTTGCCCAATTCCTACGCAGGTATTTATCTCAGTGTCCCGCTTTTCCAGGGCACCAAGCGGACACAGGATATCCGGGTGGCAGAGTTACAGTTGACAAGGCTCGACTGGGATGTGATCAATCTTCAAAATATGATCAGCACGCAATATGCCCAGTCTCTCGCCACGTATAAGAGTGATCTCAATAATTACTATGTCCAGCGGGACAATCTTAGCCTTGCGCGGGATGTGTTCAATACTATCGAGCTGCAGTATAGGTCCGGCGTCAAAGCCTACCTGGATCTGATCACCTCGGAGACGGATCTCAGAACAGCTCAGGTCAATTACAGCGATGCTTTGTTCCAGGTACTGAGCAGCAAACTGGATGTGGAAAAGGCATTGGGAAGTATTAAATATTAGCAGACCTACCCGAGCGAAAGCGAAGGGTACGAACGAGGAGGAGCGAGGAACGAAGCTCCGACGAAGTTCACCGCCAAACTATCAATCACGGATAAATTATCTTTTTATATGAGAAATACCTTACAATGGATCGGTCTTATGTCTTTGACTGTTTCACTTGGATTGACATCCTGCGGGTCAGGCCCTACCGGGCCGGTAGCCCCGCCGCCCGCCTCGGTCATTGTATCTACCGTAGAGCCTGGCAATGCGACTTACTATGACCTTTACCCTGCCACGGCCACGCCGCTGAACCAGGTGGATATCAAACCCCAGGTTTCCGGCAACATCATCGGCATTTATTTCAAGGATGGGCAACAGGTCAGGAAAGGGCAAAAACTATATGAGATAGATCAGCAACAATACACGGCTGCTGTGGATCAGGCGAAGGCCAATGTGCTGGTCGCCCAGGCCAACCTCGCCAAGTCGCAGCAGGATGCCGACCGTTACCTGGACCTGTCTAAGCAGGACGCCATTGCCAAGCAGACCCTGGATCATCAGCTGGCCGATCTGGAAGCTGCCAAACAGCAGGTCAAGGCAGCAGAGGACAATGTAGCCGCCGTTGAGACCAATCTGAATTATTCCAGGATCTATGCGCCGTTTAACGGCACCATCGGCATTTCTCTTGTCAAGGTCGGAACATCTGTTTATCCGCAAACATTGCTGAATTCAGTCTCCACCGATAATCCCATGGCCGTCGATATCGCTATCGACCAGGCGGAGATCCCGCAGTTCACCCGCTATTTCGAGAAGGGTACCAACCCCAAAGATTCGATCTTTACTGCGGTGCTGCCTGACGGGTCTGTCTATTCCTATACGGGTCAGCTGTACCTGCTGGACCGGTCGATTGATCCGACGACGGGCACGCTCAAAGCCCGCTTGACTTTCCCCAACCCGAAGAACGAGCTCAAGGCGGGTCTGACCACCAATATCAGGGTCAAACATAAGGCAGCGGACAGCACCCTGATGATCCCCTACAAAGCAGTGGTCCAGACACTGGGTGAATACTTTGTATTCGTTGTACAGGGAGACCGCGCTTTCCAGCATAAGGTCGTCCTCGGGACGAAGATCGGTGGGAATATAGTCGTGAGAAGCGGGTTGCAGCAAGGTGAAAAAGTAGTCATAGAAGGCGTGCAGAAATTAAGGGACAGCTCTGCAGTTCAGGTCGCTCAGCCGTCACAAAAACCGGCAACACCTGCCGGATCAGCAGCGCCTTCCGCCAAATAGGAGAAACAAATAAAAAAATTTGGAATGAAGTCTTCAAACATATTTCTCAGGAGGCCTGTGACAGCTATCGTCATCTCACTGGTCATTTTGCTGGTGGGAACACTGGCGATCCTGAACATGCCGATCAGTCAATACCCGGACATCACCCCACCTACGGTACAGATCACTGGTAATTTCATTGGGGCGGATGCGCAGACGGTCGAACAAACCACAACCACCGCTATCGAGACCCAGGTCAACGGGGTGCCGGGTATCGCGTATCTGCAGAGTAACAGCAGTAACAATGGCGTTTCCCAGATCACCGCCACGCTCAATATCGGGGCCAATCCCGATATCGTGGCGCTGGATATTCAGAACCGCGTCGGTATTGCGACACCGACCCTGCCGGCGCAGGTACAGCAACTGGGTCTTACCACGCTGAAGCGTAATCCGGCCATCCTGATGCTGGTGGCTGTCTATTCACCCAAGGGCACACATGGCATTCCTTTCATGGACAACTATGCCAATATCTACCTGCGGGATATCCTGTTGCGTACGCCCGGCGTCGGCGATGTATTCAGCCGCGCGGATAACTTCAGTATGCGTGTCTGGTTGAAAACGGACAAGATGGCACAGCTGGGACTGACCGTCAACGACGTGCAGAGTGCCATCAACGAGCAGAATCTCCAGGTCGCAGCCGGATCGGTAGGCATACCGCCGCAAACCTCTTCCGAGGCCTTTGAATTTACCGTTCTGACGAATAGCCGCCTGACGACAGAGGAGCAGTTCGGCAATATCGTGGTCCGCAGCAATCCTGCGCAGAACAGCATCGTCTACCTGAAGGATATCGCTCGCATCCAATTGGGCAAGGTCAGCTACCAGGCGAACTCATTCGTGGACGGCCAGCGCGCCTCATACCTGCTGGTGTACCAGGCGCCGGGCAGCAATGCGCTGGCGACGGCCGATGGGGTATACAAGGCCCTGGCGGACGCGAAGAAATATTTTCCCGCTGACGTCGATTACAAAGTTCCCTTCGAGTCGGTGTCGGTGGTGAAAGTATCCATCGACGATGTGGTCACTACTCTGCTGATCGCCCTGCTGCTGGTGACGATCGTCGTGTTCCTCTTCCTGCAGAACTGGCGGTCTACGCTGATCCCGGTGCTGGCTATACCTGTGTCCATTGTCGGGACCTTTATTTTCTTCATCCCTTTAGGTTTTACCATCAATACACTGACGATGTTCGGTTTCGTACTGGCCATCGGTATCGTGGTGGATGACGCCATCGTGGTGGTGGAGGCGGTACAGCATTATATCGATACCGAAGGACTGTCGGCGAAAGAGGCCACGGCAAGAGCCATCGCCGATATCTCCGGGCCTGTTATCGCTATCGCTCTCATCCTGGCGGCAGTCTTCGTACCTGTCGGGTTTATTCCGGGCATCGTAGGCCGGTTATACCAGCAGTTCGCCATCACTATCGCCATTTCCGTGATGATATCGGCCTTTGTCGCTTTGTCACTGACACCGGCGCTCTGTATACTGCTATTGAAGCCGCATCATATCGACGAGAAGTCCAAAGGCCTCAATAAATTGTTTTATCATTTCAACAATTGGTTCGAGCGGGTCACACACCATTATACCAATGGCGTGAAGGGCTGGATCAAGCGGGCGCCCCTCGTGATTGTCCTGCTGGCCGGTATTTGCGTCGGCGATTACCTGCTGTTCAGTAAGAAGCCTACCGGCTTTATACCTACCGAAGACGATGGCCGGCTTTATATCACCTACGAGATCCCCGAGGCCGGTTCCACCACCCGGTCGCTGGAGGTGCTGGACAGCATTCAGCATATCGCCCAAAGAGTCCCGGGGGTTCTCCATACGGCGGCTCTCGGCGGATTGAACATCCTGACCTTCGGTATCAAGTCGAACAGCGGCAGTATCTTCATGCAATTCAAGCCCTGGGACGAGCGTAAAAAGAAATCCGAGCAGTTATACGGGATCATCGCCGAGCTTAACAAAAGGTTCGCTGTTATCAAGGGGGCCAGGATCGTGGTCATCCCGCCCCCAGCTGTTCCCGGTCTGGGTAATGCCGGCGGCTTTAGCATCCAGATCGAACAGCGTCAGTCCAACGATGACATCCAGACCTTCTCCCGGGTGGTCAACCAGTTTGTGGCAGAAGCCAACAAACAGCCTGAGATCGGCAACGCCTTTACTTTCTTCAGTGCGCGTACTCCCGGCTACGAGGTCGATGTCGATCGCGACAAGGCCAAGAAACTAGGCCTCAACCTGGCTGAAGTTTACAATACCATGCAGATGTATATGGGCAGCACCTATATCAATCAGCTGACCATCTATGGCCGTAACTTCTATGTGGTGGCGCAGGCCGATACCAACTTCCGCAACAGCCTCCACTCGTTTGATAAGTATTATGTCAAGAATGTCAACGGGGAGATGATCCCGCTGAGCACGGTGTTGACCTATAAGCCAGTAGAGACCGCACCGCTGATCTCCCATTTCAACATCTACCGCAGCGCGGAAGTCGACGGGGGCGCCAAACAGGGGTATAGCAGCGATCAGGCCAACCAGGCATTGCTGCGGGTAGCCGCCAAGGTCTTGCCGGAGGGTTATGGCTATGACTGGTCGGGCCTCAGCCTGCAGGAAATCAAGTCGGGTAACAGCGCCGTGTATATCTTTGCACTGTCGATCGTCTTCGTCTTCCTCTTCCTGGCAGCGCTCTACGAGAGTTGGTCAGTACCGTTCTCCGTCCTGCTGGCAGTTCCCATTGGTGTATTCGGCGCCATTCTGACCCTGTACTTCATACCGCGGCTGACCAATAACGTCTATGCGCAAATCGGGTTGATCACGCTGATCGGTCTCTCTGCGAAGAATGCCATCCTGATCGTAGAATTTGCCAAGGAACGTGTCGATCGGGGCATGGAGGTCGTCCGGGCCACCCTGGATGCGGTCAAGCTGCGTTTGCGCCCGATCCTGATGACCTCTGTCGCCTTCCTGCTGGGGGTATTACCGCTGGCTTTGGCCTCCGGCGCCAGTTCGGTCGCCCGTAATACGATTGGCTTCACGGTGCTGGGCGGGATGTTTGCCGCTACCAGCCTGGCCATCTTCATTGTCCCGGTACTGTTCGTGGTCATTACGCGGCTGACCTACGGGAAGAAGAAGCTGGAAGAATTACGCGATAAGAAATTGAATCTGGCGGAATAGCGGCGGCCGCACCAAAAAGTTAACATACAAGCCTGCTCCTCACGGGGCAGGCTTTTTCTATATTTGCCCGATGAACTCCTTTTTCCCTGCTTCCTATTCAACATTGCTGTCGTCCGCTCTGGCCGACGTTGTCTCCCGAAAATATGGATTAGCTTCCGTCAGGTGCGAATTCCTGGTTCGCGGGGTGGGAGACACCTACCTGGTCGAATCGGGCGGGGACCGCTATATCCTGCGGGTATACAGGTCATCGCACCGGAACCGGGTACAGATCGGTGCAGAAGTGGATCTGCTGCTGGCCTTGCAGCGGGCGGAGGTATCAGTATCGTTCCCTATTCCGGATCAGACCGGGGAATATATTCAATCCGTTGCGTCGGTGGAAGCTCGCGCAGCTGGATGTGTCGGCGTTTTCCACCGGATATTGTCACTTTGATTTCCTTCCCAAGAACTTTCATTTCGACGGTGATTCCGTGACTTTCTTTGACTTTGACTTTATGGGCCACGGCTGGCTGGTCAACGATATCATGACCTTCTGGCAAAATATGACCATCGATGTACACTTCGGCCGGATGACCGCCGATGCGGCCGATCAGGCTTATGCGCATTTCCTGGCTGGCTATCGTACGTGCCGTCCCGTGGGTGAGCAGGAACTTGAGGCCGTGCCCTATCTCACGTTAGGATTCTGGCTTTTCTATTCGGATTTCCACACGACCCATGATGAGTTCTATGCTTTTGTGCAGCCCGGACATTTGAGGATACGGATTAGGTTTATCCAGCAACTGATGAAAAAGTACTGGCCTGATCCCTTCCCGGCGCCTGCCATGCCCGGGTGAAGCGGACGTTTTTGGGATGCCCAGGCTATGATGTCCTCAGATCAGGTTACGATGTCCTCAGACCAAATTACGACGCCCTCAAACTTTCCGTAGGGTTGGCCGAAGCGGCCCGGGTGGCCCGATACCCGATGGTGAACAGACTGATCAGAATGGCCAGCACAGCGGCCAGTGCGAATACCCACCAGCTGATGGGCAGACGGTACGCAAAATCCAGCAGCCATTGATTCATTACCCACCAGGCTACAGGGGCGGCAATTAGGAAAGCCACCACCACGAGCCGGACAAAATCCTTTGACAAAAGTGTTACAATACTGGTGATGTCGGCGCCCAATACCTTGCGGATACCGATTTCGCGGGTACGTTGCTCGGCGGTAAAAGTCGCCAGACCGAACAACCCCAGGCAGGCGACAAAAATGGTGAGCCCGGCGAAGATGCCGAGGATAAGGCCTATCTGTTGTTCATTTTTATAGGTATTGTTGAAGCGATCGTTCAGGAAGCTGAAGGAGAAGGGTATTTCCGCGTGCAGGTCGGCCCATTTCTTTTTCATGGTGGTCAGTAATCCCGCAACGTCGGCGGTTTTCGTCCTGACGATAAAATTACTCCCTGCTCCGTTGCTAAAGGTCATGACGAGTGGAGTGATCAAATCGTGGAAAGACCGGAAATGAAAATCCCTGACGACGCCGATGACATGATAGGTGATGGCCAAGCCATTGTTGTCCTGCCGGGTGAGCGTATGGTTGAGGGCCTTGGATACCGCAGCCGGGCCCGACTGGCCAGGATCCAGCCAGCCAAAGTTTCGGGCTGCCGTTTCATTGATGATGATGCCGGTGCTGTCTGCGCCGAAGGCAGGCGAGAAATTACGGCCTGCCGCCATCACCATTCCCAGGGTTGGGATATATTGGTCGTCAACCTCATACTGAAGGGTATTGACGAGCTGACTCTTGTTGTTGTCGGAATAAATCAGGAAGTTGTTCCAGGACGTGTTCCCTGCCGGAAGGTAGGCCGAGGCGGAGACCCTGGCCACCCGGGGATCCTGCAGCAGCTGCTGACGGAAATAGTCCTGGTGATCTCCTAACCAGCCTGTCTGTTGAATGACCAGCACCTGGTCGCGGTCATAGCCTAATTTTTCATGTTGGATGTAAGACAGTTGCCGGTAGACGACGATGGTCCCGATGATCAGGCTGATGGAGATAATGAACTGGAAGATGACCAACCCGCTGCGCAAACCTGCGCTTTTCTTGCCGGAAGTGAGCTGGCCTTTCAGCACGGCGGTTGGCTTAAAGGCAGATATGACAAAGGCGGGGTATATGCCTGCCAGCAATCCGGTGACCGCTACAAGCAGCAGCAAGGCCGGCGCCAGCCAGGGATTAGCTCCCCAATGAAGGGTCAGATGTTGGTCAGCCAATCTGTTGAAGAAAGGAAGCGCGCAGTAGACCAGCCCGATGGCGATCAGCGTGCCGCAGATTGTCAGCAACAGGGATTCAGTGAGGAACTGGCCGACCAGTTGGCCGCGGACCGAACCCAATACCTTCCGGATACCTACTTCCCTGGCTCGTTTACCAGCCCCCGCCGTGCTCAGGTTGATAAAATTAATACAGGCGATCAGGAGCATGAACAGGGCTGTGGCGCTGAAGATATAGACGTAGAGGATATCTCCGGGGGCTTCGAGTTCGCCGTTCAGATTGGAGTGCAGATGAATGGACGTCAGCGGTTGCAGCTCGAAGCTAAGTGTATTACCGCCGGTCTTGAACTGCGACAGGGACACACCCATAGCCTTTTGTAATTGTGGGCCGATATATCTATCCACTACACCGGGCAGTTTGGCCTGCAGATTTTCAAGGTCATAGCCTTTCGGTAATTCCAGGTAGGTGAAAAAGTTAGATGACATCCAGCTGGGGTCGCGTGCCTCGGGAAGGGTTAGCATAGAGGCAAAGAGGCCAAAATGAAAATGGGAATTGTCCGGCACCCGGTCGATGAGCCCGGTGACCGTTAATGCCGCATGATCGTCAGGAAACTGGAGCACCTTTCCGATGGGGTCTTCCTTGCCGAAATACTTTTCAGCGACCGCCCTGGTGATGACGATGGTATTGGGCCGGAGCAGGGCAGTCCTGGCATCCCCTTCCAGCAGCGGCAGGGTAAACATCCGGAAAAAATTGGAATCGACAAAGGCGAGGGCATCTTCCCGGAAGGTCTTATCGCCGTAGCTGACGAGACGAACACCGGTATTACGGAGTCGGGTGGCGTCCAATACTTCGGGAAAATCCGCCTTTAAAGTGGCGGCAACCGGCGGCATAACGTTAGCCTCTTTTATCTCTCCGCCATTCATCTTGCCCCGGAATATCACCCGGACGATGCGGTCGGCTTTTTTGTTGAAACGGTCATAGCTCAGTTCGTGCTGCACGTAAAGGGCAATCAGCAAAAAAGTGGCAATGCCCAAGGCCAGCCCCAGGATGGGATGGTGGTGTTGGACACGTTGCGCCGAAGCGAGCGAACGGCGATGGTCAAAAAGTTCCTGAGCATATGGTTAGCTGGTTTAAGTGTAAGACGCTTAATTGACCGAAAAGGTTGCACCGAAGATGAGCAGGGTAGGAGCGAGGCGGAGCAGGAGGAATTCCTTACCTTTACCCAGGACGATTTTGTGCACTAAAAATATTGGTTTTTGACGCAATTTGGATGAGGAAAGAAGTGAAAACACAATGCTAATTTCAATCGGATAAAAGTTGTTAATTTAATAAATTAATTACCAGTAACTTAAATCTATTTATATCAATTAAAAATTAAAGAAAAAAGCTTACTATTTTGCATGGCGGCATATTTTTTGGGCTCTTGTTGCAAACGAATAGCGACAATATTAATATAATGACTCTAATAGTTGATTTACAATATTTTCCATCGATTATATTATATAAAACTTTGTATAATTTTTCGAATATAGTTTTTGAGCAATATGAAAGCTATCAAAAAATGAGTTTTCGCAATCGTTGCCGGATCGTAGGCGCCGAAGGAGTGATCGATTTGAGCATTCCGCTGGTTCGGGGAAGGGATCAAAAGGCCCTGATGAAGGATGTCAGGATTTCCGCTGCCCAACCCTGGCAGTCGCAGCATTGGAAGACGATCGTCTCCTGTTATAGTCGCTCGCCATGGTTTGAATTTTACCGGGATGAGCTGGAGGGGCTGTACAGGCAGCAGTGGGATTTTCTACTGGACTGGAACCTGGCTTGCTTTGATTGGACGCTAAGGGTCCTGGGAATATCTATTCCGGTAAGCCTGACAGAGAGCTATGAAAGAAATTATGCGCAGGTGACCGACTGGCGGGGAAAGATCCTGCCAAAGCATCGGGCGGAGGGTGTGGGCGGACCGAGTGAGGTTATGGCCGGGCCGAGCGTCACCGGCTCCGCGGACGACGGCGGCATGCGCGCTTATCGCCAGGTATTCGGGGAAAGGATTGGGTTTATCCCCAATCTCTCTGTGCTGGACCTGCTATTTTGCGAAGGAAAGCAGGCGATCAGATATCTACGATCATCCTAAGGTGACCGGCCTTTTGCATCCGTTTTTCCAATTCAATTATCTTCTTCAGGTAAAGCTGCTGTAGTTGTAATTCCCGGGATTGGAGCTGTCGACGCAGCGGTAGGGATTCCGCGGCTTTTATTTCCTGGGCGGAAAGCGCTTTCATCTGGTCTTCGGCTTGCCGGTGAAGGTTGTTTATGGCGGTGAGTATGTCGCGCCGGGTCGACTGTTGCAGATAGAGCAGCTGTTCGGCCGGATGGATGCTATCGGCAGTAGTGAGTTGGTAAGAGAAACTGGAATTCGGCACGAAAGGAGTACCGCGAAGTTGTACGATCCTGCCGGGCGCTGCATTGGGCCTGGTCAGCCGGATCGAATATTCCCTGGGCGCTACGTCTTGCCGGGGCTGGTCCGCGGGGTCCGGAGGGCCTGCGGGGGAAGACGTTGACGCCGCGTCATCAGCAGTGTTGATAAAGGTTATATTATTGTCCTCCGACTGCCCGTCATCGGCATCCGGATCGAAGCCAATGTCATTTACGGTCGCCTGCTGCTGGTGCCCGTGTGCAGTCATCGCTTTTATCCAGGGCGAACTCATCGCAGTACCAGCGATCCGGACGGATAAGGTCGGGAGAGCAGGATGCATGGCAGGTGAAGCTGGTGTCCGGAGATGGGCTGTAATGGAGACAGCGGCCGGCAGCGTCTGGCGGTTGGTCACCGGGTGAGTTGGGTGAGCCGGTCCATATACCGCGATCAGGGTGATCAGCCCGGTAAAGAACAGCAGTACCAGGGGGCGAACGCCGGGGCGGTCATGGGGTTGTTTTTGCTGCAGGATCCTTTTGGCCCTTTGCAACAGCAGCAGGTCGCCATCGCCTGTAGCGGCTATTGCCCGCGGTACCTTTTGACTGCGCGTGGCGAGCGATAGCAGCGCGCTGACATAGGAATGGCGATCGTACCGGAATTGCAGCACGAGATCGTCACAACAGTTCTCTCTTTCTTTCTTGACCTGGCGGATCAGTAGCCGGGCAAAAGGGTTGAAAAAGAAAAACCCTTCCAGCGCCGTCACTGCCAGGTGCAAGAGGTAATCATGACGCCGGATATGGGCAAGCTCATGCACGAGGATAGCCTCGACCTGTTGTGGGGTAAGATGGTTGACCATCGCCACCGGCAAAAGGATAACCGGTTTCAGATGCCCCAGGGTAAGGGGTACGTCGACCTTCGACGAAAACCAGGCGCTGACGGTCGGACGAATACCCATCCGGCTGCTCATTGCCGATACAAAGACCCGCAACTCCGAAGGCAATTTCGAGAGGCCATGCCGGGTGAGCTGCCTCGACTGCCGGTAATGATACAAATAACGGATCAGCAGTCCGCTCAATATCAGCAGATATACAGAGGAGCCATCAACAAGGATGACATCCGTAAAAAAGCGGCTCACCTGCCATAGCCGTCCCTGTTGCATGGCCGGCAAGAGGTTCAACCAGGAGCCTGTGATCCAATGATCCTGGTGCGGCCCGTACCACTCCGCGATGAATGTCGCACCTGACCAGAAAGCTCCCAGGCTAACCAGCATCAACGCCAGCCCGTGCCGGATGCCGGCTGCGATCTGGCTGAAAACAAAAATAAGCAGGCTGTACAGTGACCATAGGAATGCCATTTGCCAGATACTGTCGAACAGTGCCCAGCCCAGTGCCTTCAGTAAGGGGGATTGGGTCAAAAGATGCATGTTTATTGCTGTTTCAGGTCGTTTAATAATTGCTGGATCTCTTCCAACTCGGCCGGAGAGGCCTTGTGATTGCCCAACGCCTGAATCACCAGTTCTGTGGAGGAGCCACCGAACAAGGTATTGATCATTTTGCCCAGCAGATGTTTCTGGGTTCTTTCCTTGCTGACGGTAGCCTGGTATATATGGGTCTTTGCAGAATCATCCCTCTTCACCAGTCCTTTTTCGTGCATGATCTGCATCAGCTTGAGGGTGGTGGTATAACCGGCCTCCTTCGATTTCAGCAATTCTTCATGCACTTCTCTGACACTGGCCAGATGCTTCACCCAGAGAACCTGCAGGATCTCCAGCTCGCTTTCTGTTGGTTTGATAGTCTTCGTCGACATACAGAAATATTTAAAATACAATTTACGATATATTTCGTAAATGGAAATCTAAAAAAAAGACGCGCTTCGCTTTGTCTTTTCTCTTTCGCTTCGCTTGGGGCAAAAAAAAAGCCCCGATGTGGAAACATCGCGACTTCGGTATTTGGATCTGATTAGTGTCGTTGTTTGGGCAGTAAAGATAGGATTTGAATTGAAATTTGTAACAAAAAAATAATATTTTTTTTGTTAACGTGCGGTCAAAGCGGACGCCGTCTTTACTGCAGGCGTTTTGACGACCGCGGTGGTTTCCGTTTCCGCCGGCCGGTGACGGATCGAGGTCCCTTCATGAGTACTGTAGATACTGGCCAGGGTAGGAGCGATGACCAGCGAGACGATCGACATCAGCTTGATGAGGATATTCATGGAAGGCCCTGAGGTATCCTTGAAGGGATCTCCGACGGTATCGCCGGTAACGGAAGCCTTGTGAGGTTCGGATTTTTTATAATGGATCTCGCCGTTGATCTCCACTCCTTTTTCAAATGATTTTTTAGCATTGTCCCAGGCTCCGCCGGCATTGTTCTGGAAGATGCCCATGAGTACGCCGCAGACGGTAGCACCGGCCAGGAATCCGCCGAGCGGTTCCGGCCCCAGCAGGAAGCCGATGATCAGCGGAAAGAAGATGGCCATCGCGCCCGGAAGAATCATTTTTTTGATGGATGCCTGCGTAGAGATAGCCACGCATTTATCGTATTCGGGCTTGCCCGTTCCCTCCATGATACCGGGAATGGTACGGAATTGCCGCCTGACCTCTTCTACCATGGCCATGGCTGCCTCACCGACGGCCTGGATGCACAGAGAAGAGAATACGAAGGGAACCATGCCGCCTACAAAAAGACAGGCTAGTACTTTCGCTTTATAGATATCGATTCCCTGGATGCCGGCGACGCCGACAAAGGCAGCGAACAGGGCAAGGGCCGTCAATGCTGCGGAAGCGATGGCAAACCCTTTTCCGGTAGCAGCGGTCGTGTTGCCTACTGCGTCCAGTATATCTGTCCTTTCCCGTACTTCTTTGGGCAGTTCACTCATTTCCGCAATGCCGCCTGCATTATCGGCGATCGGACCGAAGGCATCGATGGCCAGCTGCATGGCTGTAGTAGCCATCATCCCGGCTGCAGCAATGGCGACGCCATAGAGACCGGCGCAGGCGAAAGAGCCCCAGATGCCGCCGGCCAGGACCAGGATCGGTAGAAAAGTAGATTGCATCCCCATGGCCAGACCACCGATCACGTTCGTGGCGTGACCCGTCCCGGACTGGCGGATGATGCTCAATACGGGGCCTTTACCCATGGCAGTATAGTGTTCTGTAATAATGCTCATTAATGTACCGACCAGCAGCCCTACACCAATCGCGCCCAGGACTCCCCATTTGGTGAATTCAATCCCACGAAGAACCATGGTGTCCGGTAAAATGAAATACACCAGGCCAACACAGGCCAGTGCAGTCAGGATAATCGATCCCCAGTTGCCCATATTTAGGGCTTTCTGGACGACTGCGGTATCCACTTTGGCGGAATCGCTGATCCGGACGAACAGGGTGCCTACGATGGAAAAAAGGATTCCAACCCCGGCGATAAACATCGGCAACAGGATCGGGGCCATTCCGCCGAATGCATCGTCCGAGTGGGTTTCGCGGCCGAGCACCATCGTCGCTAGTACGGTAGCCACATAGCTGCCGAACAGGTCGGCGCCCATGCCTGCGACATCGCCCACATTATCACCCACATTATCTGCGATCGTAGCCGGGTTTCTCGGATCATCTTCGGGGATGCCGGCCTCTACTTTACCGACCAGGTCCGCGCCGACATCAGCCGCCTTTGTATAGATACCGCCGCCAACGCGGGCGAAAAGTGCAATGGATTCTGCCCCAAGGGAAAAGCCGGTGAGGACTTCGATTGTCCTCGTCATCTCTTCGGAATCGACAGCGGCACCCGGAGCGAAGATGGCTTTCAACACGATGAACAATCCGCTCAATCCGAGAACAGCCAGGCCGGCCACACCCAATCCCATGACGGAACCGCCGGTGAACGATACGGTGAGCGCCTTGCTGAGACTGCTTCTCGCTGCCTGGGCAGTACGGACATTGGCTTTGGTAGCGCTGCGCATCCCGATATACCCGGCCAATGCACTGAGGATGGCTCCGAGGATAAACGCCAGGGCGATAGCCCAGTGTGACTGCGGATTGCTGTTACCCATGATTGCCAGCAGGATAGCCGCCAATACAACGAAATAAGAAAGGATTTTCCATTCCGCCTTTAAAAAGGCCATGGCGCCTTCGGCAATGTACCGGCTGATTTCCTGCATCCGTTCATTACCGGGATCCTGTTTGGACACCCATGCAAACTTAATAAAGGTATAGAGGAGGCCAATGACCCCCGTGACGGGAACTAAATAAATCAGTTTGTCCATAAATTGTAGGTCTTATACAAAATTTCGACCCGGCAATCAAAATCGTTGCGGATGGTCAAAGGAGGGCAAAAATAGGGGAAAAAGGGAAATATAATTAAAAGAGACTATAGACTGAACAAAAAAAACCGGCCTTGCATTTACGTCATGAAGGCCGGTTCGAATGAGTGGAACATTTGCAAAAAATGTTCAGGTTTAGAGGGCCTGGTGTTGTTTAAGGGTCAAGAACCAGGGGTCAGGGGTTGTTAATAAGGAAATGACGAATAATATGCCAGAATGGCAATGGATTGAAAAACAGATCATTAGAACTCGTCAGGCGATTTGTTTTTCCCCAGGACAGGAACATTTATCCCAAATTGAATAAAGATCCGCGAACGGGGCAATCTCGAAGATGGATGACCGGCACAGTATATAAAAGAAGACCGCCCCTACTTTTCGTTTCGGGGCGGACTTTTTTTTGTAGAAGAACCTGAATGTAAGCCTGAAAAACTAAAAAGACCTTATCTATTGATGGCCGTCAAATTTGGTAAGGTAATATGTTGGTGCGGAAAAGTCGGTTATTTGGTGACACCTAACTAGTTGCTAAATAAATGCCAATCTGTAATTTATTGAAAATCAAAATATTGAAAAAGTAGACCGGTCATTTTCCTTCCCCGGCTGGGAAAAAAATTCCTATAGGAGGAATAAGAGGTCTTGCGGCACAATTAAATGAAAGATCCGGCGTTTTCCCTTACAAGCGGACCTCCGGGTCGGCTGCTGAAATTAGCCTTCGGGCGAAGTTCACCACAATCCAATATCTCTTAAAACTAATACTATTCCCTATGACCCCGTACACGAGGAATAATCAGAACCATCTTGCTGAAGAGTTCCAACGTTTTGAAAATTACCTTCTGCAGGAAAGCCGAATTGCCATTCTTAAAGTCCAGAGCTGGCAATTTGCCATGAAGACGCCCGAAGTGGGCCAGCATTATCAGCAGGAAGCTACTGACATGGTAAAGAAATCCCTTCTCAGCTTCGTTCCCAACAGTTTTGTACTAAGTGAAGAGGGCTATTATTACAAGCAGATATCCAATTAGTGCTACTGCGGTGGCAGGCAACGCAAGGCTTACGCCTTATCGAAGCTGACACATTCCTTCAATTCCTTTTCGCTATAGGCCACGCCGTATTGCTGCAATACATCGGCAGGGACCCCATTCCATTGATTGGGGACATTTCCTATATAGCCGATGTCCTTTACCCCTAGTTCCGTAGTATAGAAGCCGGAAGCAGTAAGGTTGCGCACCAGGCTGAAAAAGGCGACGCCCTGGGACATTTCAGGTTTGGCTTTTGCCGGCCAGGCTATCTCGTCCACTATCCCTAGTTGTTGCTTAGGGCTGCAGTCTTTAAATGGTTTGTCATACCGTGTCAGGCATTGGATATCCAACCAGCGAAGGCCGCCGCGCAGGGGAACCTGGTGCTCCGGCATATCCTTGACGATAAATTCGATGAAGGCGGGTACCTTGGCATCGGAAGCGCTGCCGCTGGTCTCATCTTTTGGGATGATGATATCCCCCAGGATAGTGATCGTCGCCATCTCATCGGCGGTGAAAAAGGGTTTGGAATTTTCCACTTCTTTTTCGTGCTCGGCTTCTTCTTTCATGCGGTTGATCGAACCGGCAGCAGAGACGTTGGAGTCGACGTCTGCAGCCCCCGCCGCCGCATGCTCCGAAGGCGCCTTCTTCTCTTCTGTCGTGCAGGCCTCTACCAACACGCCGGCGGATACGGATCCTACGAGCAGGGCTTTGATTGATTTTCTTCTATCCATAACTATCTTTTTTCGCCGGTCGGCATCCGCTTAAATTGCCCCGGTCGGCATCCATTAAATATTTTGTTTCTTGAGCTCGTCCACCAGGTGCTCACTGGCCCGCATCGACAAGGCCAGGATCGTCCAGGTGATGTTCTTATCGGCTTGCGAGACAAAGGGGCCACCGTCCATGCAGAACAGGTTTTTACAGTCGTGGGCCTGGCTCCATTGGTTCAGCGGCGAGGTTTTGGGATCATTGCCCATCCTAACGGTACCTGCCTCATGGATGATGTTGCCCGGTGCATGGAGTCCCCAGTTGTTGGAGGCGTCATTATCCTGTCCGTGGGTAATGATCGCGCCCATGGCATGCAGGATCTCGGAAAAAGTCTCCATCATATGTTTAGCCTGCTTAATCTCATATTCTGAGTGGCTGGTATGGAATTGCAATACGGGAATACCATATTTATCCACCACGGCGGGGTCGATCTTACAATAGTTTTCTCTTTTGGCAACCGCTTCGCCCCGTCCGGCCATGTGGACCGAGGCGCCAAAAATGGCACGGTGATCTTTTTTCAGCGAAGCACCATAGCCGCCTGCATCTTCTTTTTTGATGCCTTTCAGTATATTTTCGATGCCCCAGTTGAAGCCATAGATGGGCATACCCATTCCGCCGCCGAATTCGATATGATAACCCCGCGGGAAATCCAGTTTCTTATTGTCCAGCCACCAGGGGGCATAGACGTGCATCCCGCCTACACCGTCTTCATTGTACCGTTTGCGGTCCATGAGGTGTGGCACGATACCGCCCATATCGGAGCCGGTCGAATCGTGCAGATACCGGCCAACGACATCGCTGCTGTTGGCCAGGCCGTTCGGATGACGGGATGATTTGGAGTTGAGCATGAGCCGCGCGCTCTCGCAGGCGCTGGCCGCCAGGATCACCGTCCTGCCCGATACCTGGTATTCCTGCAAATCGTCCTTGCTGATATAAGACACGCCTGTGGCCAGGCCCTCCTTATCCGTCAATACTTCGCGGGCCATGGCGTTCGTGACGAGATCTACATTGCCGGTGTGCAATGCGGGGATGACAAGACACGAAGAGGAAGAGAAGTCCCCGTATACCTTGCAACTGCGGCCACATTGCGAGCAGAAGAAACATTGCCCGCGTTCGTTGTTGATCTGTTTGGTAAGGATGGACAGCCGCGAGGAATACACTGGGACGCCGACGTTGCCGGCCGCCTTCTTGACCATCAACTCATGCAGGCGCGGTCTGGGTGGCGGGAGAAAGATCCCATCAGGGTCATTTTCCAATCCTTCCATCGAGCCGAATACCCCCAGCAACCGGTCTATCTTGTCGTAATAGGGCTTGACATCATCGTAGCCGATCGGCCAGTCGTCGCCCAGCCCGTCGATGCTCTTCCGTTTGAAGTCTTTCGGGCCGAACCGCAAAGAGATACGTCCCCAGTGATTGGTACGTCCGCCCAGCATACGGGCCCGCCACCATTCCCAGGGAGTCGTTCCGGGAGCGCCGGATTGCGTGTAAGGTTCGCCATCGACCTCCCATCCCCAGTAACAGCCATCGAAATCACCGAAGGGCCTGAACCGGGTGCTGGCTCCGCGGCGCGGAGATTCCCATGCGTTCTTCAATTGATTGGAGTCCGTTTTGGGATCGAACATCGGACCTGCCTCGAGCAGGCATACTTTCAGCCCTGCATGTGCCAGAACATAGGCGGCCATACCTCCGCCTGCGCCGGACCCTACAATCACTGCATCGTATTTTTTGGGCTGTTTCTTGATCTGGAGATCTCCCATGCTTTTCTGGTGGGTTAAAGGATAAAAAAGTAAATGTAAAGGTTTAGCAAAACAGCAAACAAGTTTTTTTCATTTTCTTTCCCCGGCAGTCTGATCACGGATGGCCTTGAATTCCGAACCTGCTTTCCATTGCGGCCATTCATGGCTATTGGCTAATCTTTCTCCGATAGTATATAGCAATTCCACATCCTGCAATCCCCCGGTAAGGTCCCAGGTGGAGTCATATTGGTCTGCCGGCTGATGATAGCGAAGAGCGGTGTATTCATCGTGTTTCTGTTTGCCGTATGCAGTCCCCCTGGTAAGGTCGTCTACGCCTCCATCCGCTGTCAGCGAAGGCACGCCTGCGCGGGCGAAACTGAAGTGATCCGACCGGAAATAATGACCGGCTTCAGGATGGTCTTCCGGTGCGACATAACGGCCATTTTTCTTCGCTTCATCGGCCAGGTAATCTTCCAATTCGGATTGTCCTTTTCCGCTATACGTAATGTCTTTGGTCGGACCATAGGTATTGAGTACATCGATATTGAGATTGGCGACAGTTTTCGCCAGTGGATAAACGGGATGCTGCGCATACCAGGCCGAGCCAAGTAGCCCTTGCTCTTCTGCGGTCACGGACAGGAAGACGATCGTCCGCTCAGGCTTTTGTGGCTGGCTTTCGAAGGCGCGTGCGATCTGCAGTAAGGCCGCGGTACCGCTGGCGTTGTCAGCGGCACCATTATAAATAGAGTCCCCCTTTGCGTCGGGCTTGCCGATGCCGAGATGATCCCAGTGGGCGGAATAGAGCACGTATTCATCCGGGTATTTGCTGCCGCTGATCTTTGCTATCACATTGTGGGACATATTGTACACTTCCTTCACGGCGAGAGAGGCGGATACTTTTACGTTCAGCGGTACGGCCTTGAATCCGCGGTGCTGCGCTGCGACGAGCAGACTGCTGTCCTTGCCTGCGGCCGACAGGAATTTTTTCGCCGTTTCGCTGGTGATCCAACCCTGCACGGCCAACTGATACGAAGAGTTGCCACGCGTATCCAGGTGCAGCTTGACTCCGCCGTTCGAACTTTGTACGACCGTGAAAGGGTAGGAGGCGGCCGCAGTATTGTGGATGATGAGACAGGCCTTGGCACCCTGTCGCGCCGCCTCTTCATATTTATAGGTCCACCGGCCGTAATAAGTCATGGTATGCCCTTTGAATAGAGTGGAATCGTAAAACCCGGGGTCGTTGACCATGACAAGTACCGTCTTTCCTTTGACATCCAGACCTGCATAGTCATCCCAGTTGTATTCCGGGGCTACGACGCCGAATCCGGCAAAGACGACGTCACAGGCATCTACCTTGATCACTGAATCCGGCCTTTCGGTCCAGATGACGAAATCGTTCAGGCTCTGGAAAGAGGTGCTGCCTTTCGGGGACTGCAGTTGCAGGGTAGGGGCGCCGACGGGGCTGATCTCGACCAGCGGTACATCCTGCGTATAACTGTTGCCGTTACCAGGTTCCAGCCCGAGTGCGGTGTAGGATTTCACCAGGTAATCGATCGTCCTTGTTTCACCTGCAGTGAAGGGACGTCTGCCCTGGAAGGAATCGCTGGACAGGACCTTGATAGCGTCGGCCAGGCTGTCTTTATTAAAGGAGGCCAGACCTGCGTCACCGGTGCTGCCCGGGTGACAGGCGATAGCGCCGCAGGCTAAAGCCGAAAAAAAGGAGAAGCGAAAAAAATGAAAAGTCATAAGCTGTCATTTTAGGGAATGAAGAGAGATAAAGATAGGAAATCATTTATCTCTCACAGCTTAGGAAGATATTCTTATTGACTTTGCAGCCACGCCAGGGCGGCTGTACGCGCCGGGTCGCCGCTGACTATATTGGCGGAGACCAGTTGATCCGGCTGGATGCTGCCCTCACAGATCCTGCCTGTGCGGTCGGCTTCCTGGCAGACGGTGAGCACGAGCATCGACCGGTCCGAAAGGGAATAAGTGGCATTGGCCGTCGTTAGCCCGGCCGTCGGCTGGCCCATCAGGCAGATTTGCTGTCTGCCTTTGAAGGCAAGGGCCACGATCTCACCGGCGCTGATGGTTCTGCGGCCGGTCAGCACGACGATGGATTTACGGACGGACCGTGTCCGGTAGCCGTGGTCTTCGCTCACCTGGCAGCGGATATGACGGCCCTGGAAGGCCGATCCGTCGTAATAGGCGATAGGTATCCGTTCGCCGGACCCCACAAAATAGCCATAAATACCATCGCCCAGCAAGGGGCCGATGCCGGCCAGCATCGGCCAGCAGTTGCCCCCGGAATTCTGCCTGAGATCGATGATCCAGCGCGAAATATTCCGGCTGTCCAGCCGGGCGATGACAGATTGCAGGCTGTCTGCAATGTGTTCGCAGATCAACGAATCCGTTGTGCTGATCCAGGGGATCGTCAGGTAGGCAATACTGTCCTCCAGCCATTCGCCTTTGATCTCTCCGACCAGATCGGACAAGTCCGCCGGACCCGGCGTGGGAGCATCCTCACCGGAGTAGCGGGCTGCTGTCAAAGGGGCCATGATGAAGCTGTGCGGCTCATTCAGCTGCTTAAAACACCAGCTGATGGAAGAATAAGCATCGTCGCAGCTGCCGGCGGCCCTGAGCTGTTCTTTGGCCCTGGCTGCCAGAGAAGTCCAGGACACCTCGTCTCTCCGGTAATAATTCTTTTCCATAAAACCCAGTACCTCGTCTAGCAGTTGCCCGGCTTTTTGGCGGCAGGAGGGGTCCAGCGTATCGGAGTGACAGGGAGGGATAGTAGCGGACCGGGCCTGGAAGAATACCAGGATAAACACCGGCAGCAGGATCAGGCATCGGTTCATGTGCTGTAGGTTGATGACGAATGACCATAAGATAGTAAAAAAGATAAATTCCATAAAAATTCTTACTCTCCGGGAGGGGCTTCCTGCCCGGGAGGATCTTCATCGAAGGTGTCCTCGTCAGGAGAGTCCTCTTCCTCCTCCATGTCTTCCTCCGGATACTCGTCTTCAGCGGTGATAGACCCGGGGTCATCGTCCGGGCTCACCCGCCCGGCCGCCTGTTGTCCCTGTTCTGCCGCTTGGGCAAAGCGGGTGAACCAGCCTTCTTTATCGAGCAACGCTGCCGGGCTCCCTTGTTCGAGTACGCTGCCTTCGGATAGGACAATGACATGGTCGGCATCCCGGACCATCGAGTAGCGATGAGCGATAATGATAATAGTGCTCGACCGGCGGATGCCCTCGATGGTCTTTTTTATTTCTTCCTCCGTGGCATAGTCGAGGTTGGCCGTCGCCTCATCGAGCACCATGATCCGGGTGTGGGCGACCAGCATCCTGGCAATCTGAACCCGTTGTCTCTCTCCGACGGACAAGCCCATCCCGCTTTCGCCAACCGGCGTCTCCAGCCCCTGCGGCAACCGTTGCAGCGTAGAATGCATACCTGCGGCCATGGCAGCCTGCCAGACCTCTTCATCGGTAGCCGAAGGATATTTGTAACGGATATTATCGGCCAGCGTACCCCTGAACAAGGCGCCATCAGTCGCCACCACCCCGATCTGGGACCTGACTGAGGAGGCATCGAGTTCATGCAGGTCCTGGCCATCGATAAGGACCCGGCCCCCGGTAGGCTCGTATAATTTCATCAGCAGGTCGATGGCGGTGGTCTTGCCCGCCCCGGAACTGCCGATCAGAGCCGTTGCACAACCAGGCGCCAGTGTGAAGGACACTCCCTTCAGCACTTCCCGCTCGTCAGTATAGCTAAAGCGTACGTCTTCGAATTCAATCCTACCCTCGGTGATCCTGAGCCCATGGCCTTTTCTTTCTTCCGCACCACTGTCCAGCAGGCGAAAGGCGCGGGCAATGGAGGCGACATTCTGCTGCAGTTCCACCCAGAGGCTGGCCAGTGCATCTATAGGGCCATAGAGACGATCGAGATAGGCGACGAACATGACAACGTCACCGGGCGTCAGCCTGTTTTCGAGGGTCAGGTATCCGCCATAGCCAAATACCAGGGTGGTAGACAGGTGGGAAAGCATTGTTTCCCAAAAGACATATTTATTGGATAGCTGCGCCCTTTTGATATAATCTTTATAGGCATCACCGGCGACGGACTTCAGCTCGTTGACCTCCCTGTCTTCCGACCCCGACAATTTCACTGTCTTGATACCGGCCAATCCATCCTGTATCCGGGAGGAGACTTCCTCCCAACGGGAATAATAGTCGGAGAGGCCGGACTCCAGCTTTTTTGCCGAGCGCCAGGCGATCAGCACGTAGACAGGGATGGTGACCAGGGCTACGGCGGTGAGGGCGACGTTTTGCCAGAACATGATGGCCAGGATACCCATCAGGCTGATCAATTCCGGAAGGATCTGCTGGGAGAAACCGTTGACAATGCCCGTGACTTCTTCAGATTGGTCGATCTGCTTGGCGATAGCGGCACTGGGCTTTCTGCTGAAAAAAGACAGGGGAAGGCGCAGGACATGCGCGAAGGTGCCCTGGATGAAACGCTGTTCGATCAGGCAGGAGAGCCGGGTATTGGTGTTTTCTCCCAGGCGCCATAGTAAGGTAGCGACGAGGTTGATCACGAATAGCCAGATGACGGCCCACAAAAGCGTATCCAGCGCCTGCCGGGGCGAACGGGCGGCAACATGGCCCTGGGTGTGCGGTTCGGGTGCTGTGACAATGGTATTGGCAGCGGGGAGAGGACGTTTGAGAAGAGGATGCGCGAGGGCGCGGCCGATACTAGAAGCGGAAGCTTTTGTGCGAGGGTTGGAAGGTATCCGACCGATATCAGAAGCGGGGGCGCTGTGCGAAGGCGCGGCAGGAATGGAGTCAGCCTTTTTCGTCCTGGCGGCGGAGTCTGCCCGGCCGGTCGTCGAATCGGGGACTTCTGACCGGATCATCGACTGGACGCTGTCCACTTCTCCCGGATCGAGGCCGAGATCTTTTTGTGCATTCAGCGTGGCCTGACGGACAAATAACCCGGCCACATCATTGATGGCCTCGCGGTAGATCAGCGGTTCTACCAGGCTGGCGCCGGTGCTGAGCAATCCCAGCGTTACCACCCACAGGAACTTTTTACGGTAGGGGACGATTAACCGGAAAATATTTTCCCAGACGGTCTTTTTCGTTGTTTTTTTCATGGTTGCATGTCGCGCCCGGCGGCTGCTTTCAACCGCAAGTTCGGGAAATTTATTTGGCCCCCGGGACAAAAAAAATTACATTCGTTGAGAAGAATCCGTTAGTTTTTCCGATCATTAAATTCGATCAGCCCATGCATCATTCCCGCCGAACATTCCTGAAGAACAGTGCTCTGGCCGTTGCCGCCGCCGGAATCCTGCCTGCGGAATCCCTCGCTGTCTTTAAAAAGAGAGCAATAGTAGGACTGCAACTCTATACAGTCCGTGAGGATATGAAAAGCGATCCGTCGGGTACGCTCAAAAAAGTAGCCGATATGGGCTATCGGTATGTCGAGCATGCCAATTATGTCAACCATGAATTTTACGGTTACGCGCCAAAAGATTTTAAGTCGCTGCTGGACAGCCTCCAACTGAAAATGCTGAGCGGGCACGTGCGGTTCGGTCCCGGTGACTGGGATGAAGGGAAGAAGGATTTTTCGGATTCGTGGAGACAAACGGTCGAAGATGCCGCTGTAGTCGGTCAGCAATATGTGATCAGTCCCTGGCTGGATGAAACCTGGCGGCAGAATTACGACCAGCTGTTGGGATATATGGATGTCTTCAACAAGAACGGTCAGCTTTGCAAACAGCATGGCATGAAATTCGGCTATCACAATCATGATTTCGAATTCAGCACCGTGCTGAATAATAAAAAACTATACGATATCATCCTGCAGCGTACCGACCCGGCGCTGGTCATGCAGCAGCTCGATATGGGCAACCTCTACAATGGTGGGGCCGTCGCTGCCGGCATTGTCCTTCAATATCCCGGAAGGTTCGAATCCATGCATGTGAAGGACGAGATACTTGCCGCGAGTCCAACGTCTCAGACTGGGCAGGAAAAATATGAGAGCACCATCCTGGGTGAAGGGATCGTCAATACGCGCCAGGTCTGCGACCTGGGAAAAAAATCGGGAGGCACCCATTATTACATCATCGAGCAGGAAGCTTACCAGGGCAAGGATCCCCTGGACTGTTCAAAGGCCGATCTCGACATCATGAAGAATTGGGGTTACCGATAGGTGAATACGGCCGTTTTATCCCCGATCATCACATCGAAATCACCGGGCTCTGTCACTGTATGCAGTTGGGCGTTGACGAACGCGATGTCTGTCTTGTCCAGGGTAAAGCTCACTGTCTGCGATTCGCCGGCTTTCAGGAATATTTTTTTGAACGCCCTCAGCCGTCTCATGTTGGGCGTGATGCTGGCGTAATGTTCGTGCGTGTACAATTCCACGGTATGTTTGCCGTCCCGGCTGCCGGTATTTTTAACAGTGACGCGGACCGTCAGCTTTCCGGCGGCATCGAGTTTGTCGGAGTTGAGCCGAAGATCGCTGTAATCGAATTGGGTATAGCTCAATCCCCAGCCGAAAGGGAATAGGGGATCGTATCCGCTGCCTGTATTGTCATTAAAGACCTCCCGGACATCTTCAGTGGGCTTCCGGTCGTACAGCACCATTTCACCCATGCTGCGCGGATAGCTGAAAGGCAGCCGGCCATCGGGATTGTAGTCGCCCAGCAGGATATCGCTGATCGCCTCTGCCGTTTTGCGACCGCTCCAGTAAGCCATGACGATCGCTTTCATGGAAGGAGCGATGCCGGTGATGAAGCGGGGCCGGCCTTCCGTCAGCACCAGGATGACGGGTTTGCCCGTTGCGGCGGCTGAGCGCGCCAGTGCCGTCTGTTGATCGGGCAGGGCAAGGTCCCTGATATTCCCAGGGCTTTCGGCATAGGCGTTTTCACCGAGACAAAGCACGATGGCATCCACTCCCGCAGCGGCGGCCTTCAGGGCACTCGTATCGTAGTTGTCCCGGCTGTCGAATCCGGGCACAGCCGTGGTCAGCACATTCGCAGCCCCCAACTTGTCACGAAGGGCATCGAGGATCGTCTTGCTGCCGGCGGGATACCAGCGTTCGTCATTGCCCTGCCACGTATAGCTCCAGCAACCGTTCAATGCGCTGATACTTCGTGCCGACGGACCTGCCACTAATATCTTTGCGCCGGTAGTGAGGGGCAGCACGCCGCCGTCATTCTTCAACAGGGTGATCGCTTCGTGTGCAGCCTGCAGGGCCAGTGTCTGGTATTCGGGGCGGCCAAAGTTGGCGGCGGCGGCCTCTTCCGGATAGGGATTATCGAAAAGTCCCAGCCTGGCTTTCAGGATCAGGATCCGTCTGACGGCCTCATCGATACGGCTCATGGAGACTTCGCCTTTTTGAACGGCCTCCTTCAGCAGGATGAAAAACGAAAAGTCGCTGGGCACCATGCTCATGTCGACGCCGGCATTGACAGCCAATACCACAGCGGCACGGGGAGTAGCCGCCACATCATGGCGGGTATGCAGGCGGATGATATCTTCCCAATCCGATACGACGACGCCCCGGAACCCTAATTCTTTGCGCAGTACGTCGGTCAGCAGGTATTTGCTGGCGTGAACGGGCGTGCCGTTGATTTCAGAAGAGTTGACCATGAGGGTGGAGGCGCCCGCCTTCACCGCTGCCTGGAACTGCGGCAAATAATATTCACGCATCTCGATTTCCGGCAGGTAGATCGGGGTACGGTCTTTACCGGTCCGGGAAGCGGAATAGCCCAGGTAATGCTTCATACAGCTGGCGACTGCGGTGGGATTTTACAGGCCGTCTTCTTCATAGGCCCTGATAACGGTAGCGCCCATCGTTTTACCGATATAGACGTCTTCGCCGTAGGTCTCCGGAAACCTGGACCACAGGGGTTGGCGTCCGCAGTCAAGAACGGGAGCGAAATTCCAGCGAACGCCGGATGCCCGCAGCTCTTTCGCAGCCACTTTGGTCACTGCGGCTGCCAGTTCGGGGTCGCGGGTGGCGGCCATCGCGATGTTTTGAGGGAATAAGGTGGCGTCCAGCGTATAGGTCTGGCCATGAATGCCATCAAGTCCATAGATAATGGGAATTTTCAGCCGGCTCTTTCGGGCCTCGTCCTGGATCTGCGTTTGGATATGTCGCCATTGGTCTACTGTCAGGGCATGATTGGTGACGTTCAGAATGGAGCCGACCTTGTAATCCTGGATGGCCTTAGTCAACGCTGCAGGGTTCAGCACCCCGTCCTCCGGCGTCCCCACTACTCCGAGGGTCACCTGTGTCATCTGGCCGATCTTTTCATCTACTGTCATCTGCTTTAGGAGGGCTTCGATTTTTTGCAGGTCGGCTGCGCTCTGAGCAGTAACGAAAAGAGAGACCGTGAGTGCAGGCAGTAGGATAGCAAGCTTTTTCATAATGTATTAAAACGATAAAAGTAAAGATAAGCCGTTTCCTTAAGACATGAAGTTTTGCTCGTTCCTGATACTAATTTATCCGGAATAGCCAATTTGCACTGGTTGGGATTACCCGCGTCATTCGAGTCCCTGCAGGGCACGGAGGAAATCATATTGCAGATCTTCGTGGAAGGTGGCGATGACAGTACGGATCTTCTTCAACTGCTGCCGGTAAAGATTGTTGATGACCGGGCTGTCCTCCAGGGGAATCCCGGAATTCCGGAGCTTACGGCAAAAATAGGTTAGCAGTTCAGCTTCGGCCTGCGGCGATGCGGTATAGCGGATTTGTTTGGCGGTCGTCCGCAACACTTTACGCAGGCTTTTTTTCGTAAGGTAGAGGTTCGGCTTGGGTAGTTCGGCGAATCCTTCGTCCAACTCCTTTTTTACATTGTCGATATAGGCTGCTTCATCGTCCGATTCGAAGAGAAGATAGGTCAGCAGTTCCTTGTTGTCTTTCTTGAATTTTGCCAGTCTGAGGCAGAGTTCGGAGAGACGGGAGGGGGAAAGGGACCTGAGTTCCTGTTTGATTTCCTGAATGCTGGCTGATTTCATGCTAAGACAAAGATATTTTAAAAGGACTTTTTTATCCGACAACTTTTGGTCGATTGATGTTCTCTCAAACTAACATCCGTTAGTTTCCTTACCTTTGAGCCTTAAATCATCAATGAAATCATGAATAACGAAGTCGTTATCGTCGCCGCCGTGAGGACCCCCATCGGGAGTTTTGGCGGATCGCTGAAAGATGTATCCGCCACGCGGCTGGGTTCAATTGCCATTGAAGGAGCGTTGCGGAAGGCAGGTATTGCGCCCGGGCAGGTCCGGGAAGTTTTGATGGGCTGTGTATTGCAGGCCAATCTGGGACAGGCGCCGGCCCGGCAGGCTGCTAAAGGCGCCGGGTTGCCGGATGATGTCGTGTGCACGACCGTCAATAAAGTCTGCGCCAGCGGAATGAAGGCTGTGGTCCAGGCCGCGCAAAGCATTATGCTGGGAGATGTGGATATTGCCGTCGCCGGCGGAATGGAAAGCATGAGCAATGTGCCTTACTATACTGCGCAGTTGCGTTGGGGAAATAAATATGGCCATACATCACTGATAGACGGACTGGTGAAAGACGGGCTCACGGATGCTTATGACGGCAACGCGATGGGTAATGCCGCCGAGCTTTGTGCGGCTACCTGCGGTATCAGCCGGGAGGAGCAGGATGCTTTTGCCATTGCCAGTTACCGGCGTTCGCAGGCCGCCTGGGCTGCCGGGCAGTTCGCGGACGAGGTGATCCCCGTGCCTATACCGCAACGGAAAGGCGATCCGCTGATGTTCGGTAAGGATGAAGAACCTTTCAACGTAAAATTTGAAAAGATCCCTGAACTGAAACCTTCTTTTCAGCAGGACGGCACAGTAACGGCTGCCAATGCATCTACTTTGAATGACGGAGCTGCCGCACTCGTGCTGATGAGCCGCAGGAAGGCAGAAGAGATGGGGCTTCAGCCCCTGGCGAAGATCCTGTCCTATGCCGATGCCGAGCAGGCCCCGGAATGGTTCACTACTACACCTGCTATTGCTGTACCGAAGGCCGTTGCCAAAGCAGGGCTCCGGATGGAGGATATCGATTACTGGGAGGTGAACGAGGCCTTTTCGGTGGTAGGCATAGAAAATACCCGACGGATGAAACTGGACCCTGCCAGGGTAAATGTTCACGGCGGGGCTGTATCGATAGGCCATCCCCTGGGCGCCAGCGGCGCCCGCATCCTGGTGACCCTGATATATGTGCTCCGGCAGAATAAAGCCAGATATGGTGCTGCGGGCATCTGCAATGGCGGGGGAGGAGCTTCAGCTATTGTAATAGAGAATTGGGATTCATCCCTTTAACGTTTGATTAACCGGTTTTTTAAATTTCATTTTAATTTTTAAGGCGTGAGAACGTTCTATATATCCGGATTCAATTTTAAACTTAAAATCTCATGCACATGAAAATGCAAGTAAAGGGCCAACGCCTTTTTTACATCTGCGCAGTCTTATTTTTTAGTCTCTTTGGTACTACTCAGGCCCATGCCGGAACGGGCAATGATTTAGGAGCTCATCCGTATTATCTTCATGCTCTTTCCGATCTTCGTGCCGCCCGCTGGATGATTGAACATCGTCCCGGCAACTGGGTACAGACCCAGGATGAGATCGAAGCCGTTCGCCGCATTGATAAAGCCATTGGCGAGATCAAGAAAGCCTCCATTGAAGACGGCAAGAACATCGAAGACCATGAACCGGTCAGCGAAGTTCCCGACCACATGGGACGCCTGCACAAGGCGCTGGATTTTCTGCGGAAAGCACGTCAGGACATTAGTCATGATGAAGACAACGTGTTCGCACAAGGATTGCAGTCTCGCGCCTACGGGCATATTGACGGAGCTATCGGCGCCGTGAAAAGGGCCATTCATTCTTAACGTCATTCAGGTTTAGGAAAAAATTACATCAAAGAGGCCGTCTGTTCCTGACGGCCTCTTTCGTTTATTACTGTTCGCCATCTGTCGCGTCCGACCTGGCCGGCAGGCGGGCGTAAATCTGTTGCATTTCCGATCGGATATCTTTGATTTCCCGGAGGACATAAGTCAGATTTTCCTCTTTTTCCCTGACGGCGGATAATTCGATGCCGTCGGAATGGTCATAGGGGCGGCCCATCCCCGTTTTGGACGCTGCATTCTCCTCCGACAGATCCGCCTTCAGGAGTTTATCCAAAGGGATAGCAAAATAATTGCTAATAATCAGCAGTTCATTGAGGTTAGGTTCGCTGATCCCGTTCTCCCAATTACCAATCGTCGTCTGACCTTTTTGGATCAGCGATGCAATCTCCGACTGGGTTTTGGAGGTTTGCTTGCGAAGATGCCTGAGATTTTTTCCTAAGAAATGCATAGTTATAAAGTAATCGCCAAAAATGTTAGTATCTTTTTTTTTGGGCCCTTAGCAATTTTGTAGATTTGTTGAAAATTCATCCAACTTATTTGCAAATATAGCCAATTAACTTGCTAGGCTCAAACCTAATACTATGAATACTTCTCTGGACCATTTATCGACCTTCCAGCGTCAGCAGCTGGAGACTGCAAAAAGGATCATTATTCAGGCCGTTCACCCGGAAAAGATCATACTTTTTGGAGTATATAGTGTCGCGGCGGAAGCTGCCCTCTTTGCCGAAAGACTACCGGTTGGCATGAGGGCATACGATCTTCTCGTCATTACCCGTGAGGGGGACCGCCGGTCTGACTACGAACTGCAGGACATCATTGAGAACCGGTGCCGAAGCGAGGTTCCGGTGACTGTTCTGGTGCATGACATAGGCTATATCAATCAAAGGATCGCAGAAGGCCATTATTTCTTCTCTGTGATCCGGGAAGAGGCGATTATGCTATACGATGCCGGCAAGACGGTATTGGCGGCTGCGGGTCTGCCCGATCTGCCCCGGATCCGCGTGACGGCCCAACGCGATTTCGACCGATGGCGACGGCAGGCATGGGCCTTTTTCCGAAGTGCCGAATTCAATCTGCAGCAGGAAGAATGGAAGATAGCGGCCTTTCTCCTTCACCAGGCGGCAGAGCACATGTACCAGGCCATTTTGCTGGCTTTTATGGGTTACAAACCTACAACGCATAACCTGGATAAGCTGCGGCGATACACCAATCGTTTTTCGATCGAACTGGCGCTGCTGTTCCCCCGGGACAATGAAGAAGAAGACCGGTTGTTCCGGTTGCTGGTATCAGGGTATGTGGATGCACGTTACAAAGAAGATTTCGTTGTCAGCGGCGCCGAAATAGGCGTCCTGACAGAGAGAATTCGCCGGTTGCTGGACATTGCCGAACGGATATGCAAGAACAGGCTGCTGAACCTGGAAAAAAAGGCGGCGAAGATGTAAAAAAGGAGGATAGGTTGTAAAGATCTTACCCTTTGGCCAGATCGGCAATCGTCTTTTTTTCCAGGATCTTCAGGTTGGCATCCCGGACTTGGGACATGACCACATGAAGACCACAGCCTTTTTCATCACAGTTCTTACAGCGTTCGTAGAAATAAAGGCTTACGCAAGGTAAAAGAGAAATCGGGCCGTCCAGCAGGCGCATGACCGTCGCCAATGGCACATCCTTTGGATTCTTAGCAAAGAAATAGCCGCCCCCTTTCCCTTTTTTGCTCTCTAAAATATTGGCATTCTTCAATTCCAGCAGGATATTCTCCAGGAATTTCAGGGGAATTTTTTTCTTTTTCGCGATTTCCGCGATCAGTACCGGTTCGTCATTTTCTTTTTCTGCCAGGTACATCAGGGCCTGGAAAGCATATTGCGTTTTCTTGGATAGCATTTTTTTATCCTTTGTTCTAATGTTCTAATATTTAAAATCCCAATACATCACTCATCTGAAACGTCCCTTTTTTATCCAGGAGGAATTCCGCCGCCAATACCGCACCCGTAGCAAATCCACGGCGGCTATGCGCCGTATGGATAATCTCTATCGTGTCGATGGAGGAACTGTATTCGATCTTGTGGGTTCCGGGAGCGGGATCAACCCGCTCGCTGATGATTTCCAACTCATCTAAGTTATCACTAATATGATTGACCCATCGATTTTTCCGGTGAATTTTTTCCAGGATCTGACCAGCCAGGGAAATGGCGGTCCCGCTCGGCGCATCCTTTTTTTCCGTATGATGGATTTCCGTTAGCCGGACCTGGTAGTCCGGATGCGGAGCCATCAGCGCGGCCAGACGCTTGTTGACTTCGAAGAAGATATTGACCCCCACGCTGAAGTTGCTGGCATACAGAAATGCCCCATCATTTTGCCGGCAGATTTGCCGGACCGTTTCCAACTTGTCGAGCCAGCCGGTAGAGCCACATACAACCGGAACGCCTGCCTCCAGGCAGCGTACAATATTATCGAAGGCGCTGTCAGGCCCCGTGAACTCGATGGCGATATCCGCCTGCCGGAGGTTGGCCGTCGTATTATCTGCCAGGTTGTCGATGGAGATGGTTAAAACAATGCTATGGCCCCTGGATACGGCAATCTCTTCAATCGCGCGTCCCATTTTGCCATAACCGATCAGGGCAATCTTCATGCGGGGATGATTTTTGCGCAAACCTACAATTTTTTTGCGACTGAGCACTGGTCAGGGCGTCGGCAGCAGCAGCTTGTGCCGGGCCTTGTGCCAATCGAATGCCAGGCTGACGCCGGTGGCATGCGCGGGAAGCATGTTTTCGGAAGGGGTCTGCAACTGCATCGTCAGCTGGTCGCTGATGTCAAAATACTTCAGATGCGCATCCACTGTCGCATCCACGATCTGGAGTCCCCAGAAAAGTAAAAAGAAGAGAATGGAATAGTCTTCGTTTTGCCGGAACTCGTTGCGGTAGTTGCGCAGACCATTGTCATCCAAACCCGTGACGAATGGTACTAACTGAGAGTTGACCTTGGTCAATGCGGAAGCCGGTATTGTAGTGGCCCCTGTGTCCGTGTAGCTGTTGAGGACGGACAGTGCATACTGGCATTTCTCATACCAGCCCTTGTTATAAAAATAAGTATAGGCGGGTATCCCTACGGCCGCCCAGATAATGGGCAATTTCCAGTATTTATGGTTATAGATCTGGCCCAGGCCGGGGCAAACGGCAGAGTATAAGGTGGCTTTCCGCGGGTCATGCCTTTTGGCGAGTGAATCGGGGGCATAGGGAGAGATGCTGTGACCCTTATGACGGCTATTGCCCTTGATAGACGAGGAATCCGTGACTTGGGGACCGACGGCCCGGTTACCTTGCAAATAGGAAGAGGTGGTGTCGTTCTGACACCTGCCCATGTGGGACAAGGTCAAAAAAAGGGAAAAGAACAGTAAAGGGCGGACCTTATTCATTCGCAGGATGCTTAATTAACGGAGACACCCAGTTGATCCAGTAATTTATTCAATTCCTGAAGGGAGTAATACTCAATGGAAATGCTGCCTTCTCCTTTTTTATTATGATTGAGCTTTACCCGGGTGCTGAAATGTGATGCTAAGTTATCTTCAATTCTTTTGAAAGCTTCGGGTAATGAAGGCTTTACCGAATTTTTAACATCGCCGTTTTCCTTATATAATTTCCTGACCAGCTCTTCCGTCTGACGGACAGAAAGGCCTTTATTCTTTATCTCGCTGAAAAGGTAAAGTTGCTTATCCACCGTATCCACATTGATCAATGCGCGCGCATGCCCCATAGACAATTGATTGCTGCGGACTGCCACCTGGATATCGGGAGGCAATTTGAGCAGCCGGATATAATTAGCGACAGTGCTCCGTTCTTTCCCCATCCGCTCTGCTACCTGTTCCTGGGTATAGTTCAGTTCTTCCATCATGCGCTTATAGCTCAGGGCTATCTCCATTGCATTGAGGTCTTCCCGCTGCAGGTTTTCCAGCAAAGCCAGCTCGAGTAACTGCTGGTCGTCTGCCTGCCGGACATAGGCCGGTATATCTGCCAGTTCCGCGATCTTCGCGGCCCTGAAACGGCGTTCGCCGGATATCAACCGGTATTTGCCGGTCGGAAGCCTGGATACGGTCACAGGCTGAATGATGTCGTGTAACCGGATGGAATGCGCCAGTTCCTGCAGGGCCATTTCGTCGAAATCATGCCTCGGCTGACGCGGGTTGGCCTCGATCTGGTCCAGCGGGATGCGTAACATGTTTGTCACGGCTTCCACTACGGAAGATTTCAATTCACCGGAAGTCGTTTTGAGATCGGCGTCTATACTTTGCAGCAGGGATCGGATACCCTTTCCCAAAGCCTCTTTATCTTTTTTATGAGGGGTAGTCATGTTTTTGTTATTCTAAAATTCTCTCTTCCTGTCTGATCCGGGTCAGATTGTTCTTCTGGAGGATTTCCTTGGCGAGGTTCAGATAATTGACCGAACCCTTGCTGAGCGCATCATAAAGGATCACCGGTTTGCCCACACTGGGCGCTTCGCTGATCTTGGTATTCCGGTGGATGATCGTATTAAAGACTATTTCATCAAAATGTTTCCTTACTTCGCTGACCACCTGGTTGCACAGGCGCAACCTGCCGTCATACATGGTCATGAGGATACCTTCGATGGCCAGCCTGGTATTCAGCCGGCTCTGGACGATTTTGACAGTGTTCAGCAATTTTCCGAGCCCTTCCAGTGCAAAAAATTCAGTCTGCACCGGGACGATCACCGAATCGGAAGCCGTCAGGGCATTGACCGTAATCAGGCCCAGGGAAGGCGAGCAATCGATAATGATAAAGTCATATTCTTCTTTGACCTGCTCCAATATGCCTTTCAGCACACTCTCCCGGTTAGGGTAGTTGATCATTTCGATCTCATATCCCACCAGGTCGATATGAGAAGGGACTACGTCAAGGTGAGGAATTTCCGACTTAAGGATCACGTCCTTCACAGGGACATGATTGACCATACAGTCATATAAGCTCTGGGTGACGTTATGCAGGTCGAATCCTAGTCCGGTGGTGCTGTTAGCCTGCGGATCAGCGTCCACCAATAGCGTTTTGAACTCCAATACGGCAAAGCTGGCCGCCAGGTTAATCGCCGAGGTAGTTTTTCCTACTCCTCCTTTTTGATTTGCAACTCCGATAGTTTTGCCCATAATATGCTTGTAAAAGTGTCACCAATCATCAAGATGACAAAATTTAGTTTTGCCCACCGGGGAATATTCCGAACTTTGACCGCTGACTTTCAGTCCGGACCCGGCCCTGACAGGATGGCAAATTTACGTTCTTCGTCATAATTTATGAGATATAAATTTCTTTTGCATGCGTAGCTGGAGGATGGTCTGGATTGTCGTGATTATAGCACTATTGATCGATTTGTATGTTTTTCAAGCCGCAAAGGCTATTACCTCTGGATCTTCCCCCCGCTGGCGGACGATTATTTACAACAGCTACTGGGGCTGTTCCATTCTTGCGCTGATCATTCTCTGCCTGATGCCTTTTATCCGGAAATACTTCGCGGGACTGCAAGGCTATGTTTTTTTTGGTGTTCTTGGTCTCTACTTCGCCAAATTACTCGTTTGTGTTTTCCTGCTGATAGATGACGCCAGAAGGCTGATCCAGTGGGTGGCCGGCCGCTTGTCTGTTCATCCGGCCCCGGGAGCCGGCATCTCTTCTGAAGGCATTTCCCGGTCGGTCTTTCTCACCTGGCTGGGCATAGGGGTAGGAGCGGGGCTCTATTCTACCCTTTTATATGGGTTCAGCAATAAATACAACTACCGGGTCCGCAGACTGACATTGGCCTTCGATAACCTGCCGGCTTCGTTCAAAGGATTAAAAATTGTACAACTATCTGATATTCACTCTGGTAGCTTCACAGACAAAGCCGCTGTCAGCAGAGGAGTGGACAAGGTGCTGGCTGAAAAACCCGATCTCATTTTATTTACCGGCGACCTGGTGAACGATATGGCCGTCGAAATGACGGATTATAAGGATATCTTTGCCCGCCTGAAGGCCCCGTTGGGGGTCTTTTCCACTCTGGGTAATCACGATTATGGCGATTATGTCTGGTGGGAAACGCCGGAACAAAAAAAGAACAACCTTAGCGATCTCATGGAACTGCAACGGGAAATGGGTTGGCGGCTGCTGATGAATGAGCATGTTATTCTAGACCGGGGCGGGGAACAGATCGCCCTGATCGGTATCGAGAACTGGAGTGCCAAGGCAAGGTTTCCGAAATACGGCAAGATGAACGACGCCTACCCGGGAACCGAAAAATCTCCATTCAAGATCCTGATGAGCCATGATCCCAGCCATTGGGATGCGGAGGTACGGTCAAAGTATCCCGACATAGACCTCACCCTTTCCGGTCACACCCATGGCATGCAGTTCGGGCTGGAATTGCCCTGGTTGAAATGGAGCCCGGTGCAGTACATCTATAAGGAATGGGCCGGCTTATATGAAGAAGGCCGGCAGAAGCTATATGTCAACAGGGGATTCGGCTTTATCGGGTATCCCGGACGTATAGGAGTTTTACCGGAAATAACCGTTATCCAATTAACCTGACATGACGTAAAAAGTTATCGCTATCAGGAAATTAACGAGCCTTTTAATGATTTTAACAAACCTATAAACTATTCAAGTGTATTTTCATCCCTTAAACCGGACAGAGTCCGGTTCCAGACATTATGATCGTTGCGTTAAAAAATTATATTTAGACCATTTTTTAATGCAATCTAATTTTAGGAAACAAAAAACAGCATCTACAATGAAATCGAGCATGAATCCTTTATCTTTCAGCATGCGTTCGCAACCAAAATCTATTGTGCTTAAGAGAGTAGCTATCTTAGTATTGACCTTTACCATGGCTGCGCATTCGTATGCCCAGCAATCCATACAATGGGGACTGAAGGGCGGGGTCAATTATTTTAAAATAGGCGGCAGGTCCTTTGATAATACATATAGCCCCAGCTTCAGCGGGGGCGCCTATGCCGAGATAAACTTCAGTTCCAAATGGGCCTTGCAACCCGAACTCCTGTTCAATCAGGTACAGGGCAAGACCGGCGCTGGTTTCGCTCAGATCTATAATGGTGTAAGCGGCCAGCTGGTCACGGTCGATTACCTGGCTGTCCCGGTCCTCCTGGCTTTCAGACCTATCCCCGAACTGTCCATCCTGTTAGGTCCCCAATATGGATTCGCGATTGCGCAGACCACGGGTCTTCTGGGACCGATAGGAACATCTGGTGGATCGCCCAACGCGAATGCCTTTTCAAAGAGTGACTTCTCCCTTATTTTTGGCGCCCAGCTGAACATGGGAAAGATCAAGGTGGGACTCCGCTATTCCGAAGGACTGGTCAATGTCAACGCCATCAATTCGACTGACGCATGGCGGGTATATGGTCTGCAGGCCTATTTCGCCTATCAGATCGGGGATATCAAGGTCAAGAAAAAGAAATAACGATCACCCGGGGCGAAGTTTGGTGTAGAGCCATTTGCCCTTAAAACGCTGGCACATAAGTTGAAATAATACATGCAATCCATTCACTCATCAAAACAAATCCATCATGAAGAGGAACGCATTTGTATTATCACTGTGCCTCGTTATAGCCGGCCTGCATACTCAGGCGCAGGGTTTTCATCTGGGCATCAAGGCCGGGGCCAATCTTTATAAGGTGGACGGCGAGTCCTTTGACCAGGAGTTCATGTTCGGTTATACGGCAGGGGCTTTCACCCAGATCAATTTTACCAGCAAATGGGGGATCCAGCCCGAACTGAACTTCAACCAGACGAATTACCGCAGCGGCAACAGCTTTTCTTCCATTGTTCCCGATGGCGTGAACAATGTAAAAGGCAAGTTGGATTATCTGACGATCCCGGTCCTGTTAAGCTACCGGCCGATCCCGCTGCTGAGCCTGCTGGCAGGACCGCAATATGGCATCCTGCTTAACCAGGATGAGCACCTGGTCAACAATACCGAGAAGGCCTTCAAGAAAGGAGACTTTGCCCTCGTCGGCGGCGTTCAGCTGAATCTGCTCAGTTTCCTGGTGGGCGCCCGTTATGTGGCAGGGCTGACCAATATCAACAATGTGACCAATGAATCGACCTGGAAGAACCAGGGATGGCAGCTGTATGCTGGTTTTCGTATTTTTTAGCCGCCGACTGAATTTATATGACATGATTGAAAAAGAGGCCGCCTAAAAGGAAAAGTAGCCGGCCTCTTTTTTTGCGATGTCCGGCAAGCATAGCTTGCCGGGGGCCCTCCTGACAAGCAGGAGGGTCTTTTTGCGCCGGGCAACCGAGCGCCAGCGAAGGTTGGGAACGAGTCCGAACGAGGGACGACGTTCGGGCGAAGTTCGGAGCGCCAGGAGCGGTAGCAAAGTTTGGAGTGTCCGTTTTGGCATCCCGGACAGGCTGGCACTAAACTTGACCCTATTATATTTCATCTGTTAAACAGTAGGATTTTTCCCTTACAGGTGCTATTTTGTCATAAAATCAAAGACAAAAACTACAGGATGAAAGAGAACTTATTTCTGCGTGCCGAAGACGACCTGGATTTCATGCCTATTATACCTTTGAACGAAACCGACAGCGAAAACCTGAATGATATAGAAATACCCAAGGAACTGCCGGTACTTCCCCTGCGTAATACCGTCCTGTTCCCCGGCGTCGTGCTGCCTATTACCGTAGGAAGGGATAAAAGCATAAAAGCGGTTAACGATGCCTATAAGGCTGACAAACTAATCGGGGTGTTGGCGCAGAAAGACAGCACGATCGAAGATCCCGGGGTGTTGGATCTCGAGGACGTCGGTACAGTGGCCCGCATTATCAAGCTGATCAAGATGCCTGATGGCGGCACTACAGTGATCCTGCAGGGAAAAAGACGTTTCAAGGTAGGGGCAGTCACTGCGGAGGACCCTTATTTCAAAGCGCAGGTAGTGCTGCTGCAGGAAGAGGAGGCGCCCAAGGAGCAGGATTTCGATGCTTATGTATCCAATATCAAAGACCTCGCATCGCAGATCATCCAGCTATCGCCCAATATCCCGTCCGAAGCAAGTATTATCCTGAAAAATATCGAAAACCCTTCTTTCCTCATCCATTTCGTTTCCAGCAACCTCAATACCGAATTGCACGAAAAGCAACAGCTGCTGGAAATTCATCATATCAAATCGCGTGCGGACTTATTGATGCAATTGCTGCAGCGGGAGTTACAGTTTGCCGAGCTGAAGAACAAGCTGACGAACCGGACCAAGACCGAACTCGACAAACAGCAACGGGAATATTTTTTACAGCAGCAGCTGAAGAGCATTAAGGACGAACTCGGCGGCGACAGCAATGAAAGAGAGGTAAAGGAGATGCAGAAGAAGGCCGAGGGCAAGAAATGGCCGGTTGCAGCGAAAGACCTCTTCCGAAAGGGCATCGAACGGCTCGAGCGCATGCACCCCAGCACGCCGGACTATTCCGTGGTCTACAATCATCTCGACCTGATGCTGGAACTGCCATGGGAGGATTACACTGCCGATTCCTACGACCTTAAACGGGCTAAGAAAATACTGGACCACGACCACTATGGGATGGACAGGGTAAAGGAGCGGATTTTGGAATACCTGGCCGTGCTGAAGCTGAAAGGCGATATGAAAAGCCCTATCCTCTGCTTCGTCGGCCCTCCCGGTATCGGCAAGACTTCGCTGGGCCGCAGCATAGCCAGTGCGATCGGCCGTAAATATGTCCGGATCAGCCTGGGTGGCCTGCATGACGAAAGCGAGATCCGTGGCCATCGGAAGACGTATATCGGAGCCATGCCGGGCAGGATATTACAGTCAATCAGGAAAGTAAAATCCTCCAATCCGGTGATGATCCTGGACGAAATCGACAAGACCGGCAGCGATTTCCGTGGCGACCCTTCCTCCGCTTTGCTGGAGGTGCTGGACCCGGAACAGAACCATACGTTCTACGATAATTATCTCGAGCTCGAATATGATCTCAGCAAAGTGTTGTTTGTCGCTACGGCCAACGATATCAACGCTATTCCGCTCGCCTTACGGGACAGACTTGAAATCATTGATCTAAGCGGTTATGCCGTAGAAGAGAAAGTGCAGATAGCCCGGATTCACCTGGTCCCCAAACAAAAGGAGGCGCATGGCCTGAAACCCATGAACTTCAGGATCGGCGATAAAGTGCTGGAGAAGGTTATCCAGGATTATACGCGTGAGAGCGGGGTGCGTGAGCTGGACCGCCAGCTGGCATCGATCATGCGTTACCAGGCCAAGGAGTTTGTCATGAAGGGCAAACTGAAAGCCCAGCTGACACAGGCTGACGTGGAAAAGGTATTGGGAAAGTCCAGGTACAGTAATGATCTCTACAAGGTGGCCAACATGCCGGGCGTGGCGGTCGGGCTTGCCTGGACGTATGTGGGCGGCGATATCCTTTTCGTGGAGACCAGCCTCAGTGATGGTAAAGGGGATCTCAAACTCACCGGCAACCTGGGAAACGTGATGAAGGAGAGCGCTGTGACGGCCTTTACCTACCTGCAGTCCAATGCCCGGAAATACGATATCGATCCCGAGGACTTTAATAAGAAGACGCTTCATCTCCATGTTCCGGAAGGCGCCGTTCCAAAGGACGGCCCCAGCGCCGGCGTTACGATGATGAGCTCGATGGCCTCTGCCTTTACCGGCAAGCGGGTGAAACCCTACCTTGCGATGACCGGCGAGATCACCTTACGCGGTCAGGTGCTTCCTGTCGGCGGAATAAAAGAAAAGATCCTTGCCGCCAAACGTGCGGGTCTCAAGGAGATCATCCTCTGCTGGCAGAATGAGAAAGATGTAAAGGACATCGATTCTTCCTTTATCAAAGGACTAAAGTTCAATTATGTAAGGACGATGCAGCAGGTGTTGGAACTTGCGCTCGTATGACAGGCCCGTCATTGAAGATTCGTCATTGTCGACTTTTCCAGACTTCGCTTTTATCTAAGGATTAATTACTAGTCTACACTAAGTAATCCCAGCCTGAATTTCACGGAAAGTGGGTAATAGTAGCGGGATTCACTTCTTTTACTTTTTTTTTATTGGTTAAACGTTAATTTTGGAATAGGCAGAAAATACCTTTCATGATCAAGTTAATTATCGTCGACGATCATTTTCACGTACGGGAAGCATGGAGCTGGGTGCTCAACCAGGTTCCCCGGCTAAATGTCATAGCACAGTGCGCCAATGGCCGGGAGGCTATCGAAGCAGCCAGGAGCCTGCAGCCGGATGTGATCCTGATGGATATTCATATGACCCCGGTCAACGGGATCGAAGCTACCCGTACCATCCGGGAATTCGCCCCTGATATGAAGATCATCGGCGTGTCCGTTCAGGCAGAACGTTCTTATGTCAATGAAATGCTGCGCAACGGGGCCAACGGGTATGTCACCAAAAATTCACCCAGCACGGAGATGGTCTTGGCCATCGATGAAGTGCTGGCAGGCAATACGTATATCTGTGAGGAAATACAACAGCTTCACGCCCATCAGAACGGCGATGCACGCAATGATTTACGCAACGATCTTCATAACGATTTTCATGGCCAGGTCCGCTACTAATGACCATACTGGTGACTGTCCGGCGCCGCTATCGGTCGTTAGGACAGGTTTTGGGCAGCGGCCATTTCCTTCTCATCCTTGAAGGCTACCCTCGGTTTTAATCCCAGCAATTCGAACATCAGGTTGTCCTCTTCGAACGAGGGATTGGGTGTAGTGAGCAATTTATCCCCTGCAAAAATGGAGTTGGCGCCTGCCATAAAACACAGCGCCTGTTCCGCCTGGCTCATTTCAGCCCTACCGGCGCTGAGCCTTACCATCGTCGCTGGCATCAGTATCCGGGCCGTAGCGATCATCCTCACCATGTCCCAGGTATCGACCTTGGTATTATTCTCCAGCGGCGTGCCTTTCACCCGGACCAGGGCATTGATGGGGACGCTGTCGGGATGCTTGGGCATGGTCACCAGCGTATGCAACATGCCGATCCTGTCTTCGTGCGTTTCACCTAATCCGATGATGCCGCCGCAGCAAACGGTGACACCTGCTTTACGGACATTGTCCAGCGTGGATAGCCGGTCATTATAGGTTCTGGTCGTAATGATCTCGTTGTAATATTCGGCTGAAGTATCCAGGTTGTGATTATAGGCGTGGAGTCCGGCGTCGGCCAGTTTCTTAGCCTGGTCTTCATTCAGCATGCCCAGGGTACAGCAGACTTCCATCCCCAGTTCATTGACACCTTTTACCATTTCCAGCACGCGGTCGAAGTCTTTATTATCCCTTACTTCACGCCACGCGGCGCCCATACAAAAGCGGGTCGATCCTGCAGCTTTTGCCTTTGCGGCATACTCCAGCACCTCTTTCTTCTGCATCAGCGCCTGCACATTTACACCGGTACTGTACCTGGCGGCCTGCGGGCAATAGGCGCAATCCTCGGGGCATCCGCCGGTCTTGATGGACAGCAGGGTACAAACCTGTACTTCGCCGGTCTCATTGTACTCGCGGTGTATGGTGGCAGCGCGGTAGATCAGATCCAGCAGGGGGGTATCGTATATCGCCTTTATTTCGTCGGTTGTCCAGTTGTTACGAAGCATGGTTTTACAATTTGAAGGATCAAAGTTATTCTTTAGTTATTAAAAATATGGAAGAGTCCTTTAATAACGGCAAATTTAGCCGGAACATTTTGTTGAATATGACCCGGAATTGATTGACCGCGCTGATGCTGTCATAAAATAGGTGATAGTCCCGGTCAGGGAAATATACTGCATTCTGATTGTTGAACGCACAGCCGGGCAGGTCCTTTCCGTTGGGCATATACCGGAAGCCATGATCCGACATAAAAATGATGACGGCGTTGCCCCCTGTATTCCTTTTGATGGTCGATATCAGGTCCATTGCGCAGGAATTGGTATAGGGGAGGTATTGAAGATAATATTCCGGATCTTCGTCTTCCCTGGAGGCTATATCCCGGAGGGAACGACGGTGCATCAGGCTGTCATAGAAAAAGGGAAAATGCGGCATGATCATATGAGTATAAACGAAGCGGGGGCGGTCGGACTTTTTTTGACTTTCCTCCTTCGTTTGGGCCAGAAATTGCCTGTTGGTCCGGTCGAACTCCAAAACACGTCGACCGGACAAAAAACTGGAATCTTCAAAATGGTCCTCCAGCCCTTCCCGCAGGTCCCGTTCGATATAGTTTAATAAAGTGCGGTGGGTGATCAGTCGCGTCTTTACCGGGAAAAAGGTCTGATCGCGGGTACTGGGATGGCCCGGCAAATCGAAGATGGAATAGTTGACGATCGTATACCCTTGCGAGTAGAGGAACCCGGCGACCCGGTTTTTGGCAATGGATTCGGTCAAATCAGTATAATCTTCGGATGTCAGAAAATGCGAAGAATCCAAATTGCTCAGGTAGGCAAAATTCAGCATGGAAGCCATGGACAGAGGGGTACCCGCATAATTCGAACGGCTTCTTTTTTGGATATGAAAGCCTTCCCCTTCCAGGAATCGGTCGAATGAGCTATTATCATAGTGATAGACATCTCTCAACGTCGAACTGCCGCTATAGTCATCGAAAATAATGAAATAGATATCCGGTTTGGAGCAGGTGTCGCAGCGGATGACCGGGACGTATGCAAGGGACTGATCCAGCGATGCCTTCCTGTCTTTAAATAACAGTTTCCATGTAAGTATGCCTCCGTCAACCAGGATATAGATAATCAGCAATGAATTCAGGAATAAGGTTATCCGTGGGAAAGACGTTTTTTTTCTTAGATAAAGGATCAGCAGGACTGTCATCACTGCGAAAGCGGGCAGCAGGATGCTGTATTTATGTAAAAAGATGGAATTTTTACGAAGGAAATCATGAAGAGCGCCGAAAAAAAGATAAAAGCTCATGACAAAGGAAGAAAACAATGCCGCCTTGACCTTGCTTTTCAGCAGTAACCAGGCTAACCAGTAAACAACCACTGCTGCGCCCGTATAGATACCCATCAGCGGCCAGCAATCCATGAAACGGATAAAATAACAGTTCTCGACGAACCCGTGGAACACAAAAAAAACAGGAATTAAAAGGAAGAACAGTGGGTATTGCAGCCATTTCCTTGTCATACGAATGTTTTTTTTCTCATCCTGAACAAGACCCGTTCTGTACCGGCGATGGGTAATTGCTTATCGACAGAGAAATACCGGCTGAACTGGGCTTCCAGGACGGCGGCGTCGTAGTCGGGCGGGAAACTTCTTTTGTTCCCAATCAGCTCCATGGCCTTTGGATCGGTCCGGGGAACAAATTCGAGGATCAGCCAGGTGCCGGTCATCATGGACAACCAGGCGGCGATCTCCGGTAGCGGAATATTACGTCCCCATGTCAGATGGTGCAGCAACGCCAGGGCCACTACCAGGTCGGCCGGCATTCTGCTGGTGAAAGAGGATCGTTCGGCATTGTTGAACCCTCTCGCTGGTGTCGGATCTGCAATATCGATGCGCAGCGGGAGAATATCCTTGCCGGGTTGCAGCCGGGTATACCGGTAGAGATTGTCGATGCATGGCCAATCGGAATCGATGGCGACGACCGGCACTCCCTTTTCTGCGAGGATCTTGGTAAAGTACCCGTCATTCGCTCCCAGGTCGAGGGCAGATCGAAAACCGATATCGCCTGTGAACTCGCGGAACAGATGCTCTTTGGCCGCCAGATAGGCCTGGCTTATGATCGTATGTTGGTAATAGTTATTCCAGGCAGAACGACCGGCAGTATCGGTCTTCAACCTTGCCAGGATATTGCCCAGGTTGCCGGTCAGGTGAAGGAGCTTAGTCTTATTGAAGGACAGGGTCCGGTTGCCGGGCAGACTTTCTCTACGAATGCTTGCGGGTAACAGCACATGCAGCCAGACCCCCAGGCGTAACCGACTTTTCCAGGGCAGCAACCTGGTAGTCACGGTGGCGGGGATCCCTTCGGGCCAGGCGCTCGCTATCCTGTCTATGCCCGTTGACAGGTAATGATGGAGAAGTAGCGGGAACAGAAAACATTCGCAAAATTGCCGATAGGCCACCCAGGGCAGGGCTGGGTCATATTTCTCGAACGAAAGCGTGTCTATAAACACGGCCTTCCCTGCCCTGAATTGAATATTCAGGGGAGAAGCATCCTTTAATATCATGCCATGGTCCAGCGCAATATGCAGGATCTGCAGCGTGAGGCTGGCCGCATCTTTCAGCTGGGAGGGACTCCACTCATCGGGATAACTGATATAAGGGATCTGCTCCGGCAGCAGTATTTTATAACGGTCGGGTTGTTCCGTAAGATCATTGTCCACTTCGGTATGTGGGATCAGTAAGCCCTTTCCTGTCAGGCTTTGATAGAGGCCCGACCGGAGCAGCTCCTCATAATCGGCGCAATAGGATCGATTGACTTGCCGGTAATAAAGGCCATTGGTCCGGAATATGAAACCGGCTGGGTCTCTATAGGAAGCCGGGTGGGGAATATAGTCAGGCATCTTCTTTGTCATTCCCTCGCGATGTGTCTTTTTTGTCCCTGGAAAAGAGAGATTTGATTTTTATCCAGCCGTTTTTGAAATAGAATAAGGCTCCCAGGATGCCGGCGATGATCGCCTGCACCAGGTAGCTGCCGGTTCCGGGATCGATATATAGAAGCCATACCTTCATTAAAGATAGCTTAGATTAGTTTGCGGAGTTAAGGTAAGTAAAGTTTCGTACATCAGCCGGATGGTCTGTTCGATATCTTTTTTGTGGAGCATTTCCACGGTGGTGTGCATATAGCGCAACGGGATGGAGATCAGGACAGAAGGGCATCCGTCATTGGCATAGGCAAAGGCATCCGTGTCCGTACCCGTGCTGCGGGATACTGCCCGCAGCTGCACGGGCAGTTTATGCTTTTCAGCTGTCTCTTGTACCAGGCTGAGCAATTTGTTATGTACGGCAGGTCCGTAGGCCAGCGAGGGGCCTTTGCCGCAGGAGATATCCCCTTCGATAAGTTTGTTGATCATCGGGGTGGTGGTATCGTGCGTGACATCTGTCACGATGGCTATATTGGGACGAATGCGCCTGGCAATCATTTCTGCTCCGCGGAGGCCCACCTCTTCCTGTACGGCATTGACAACATAAAGCCCGAAAGGCAGTTTCTTCTTATTTTCCCGAATGAGACGAGCGACTTCTGCGATCATGAAGCCACCGACCCGGTTGTCGAAAGCCCGGCCGATCAGGTAATCATATGCCAGTTCGGCATAACCATCCTGGTAGGTCACCACTGCGCCGATATGAATACCCAGCGCTTCCACTTCTTTTTTGCTGCGGGCCCCGCAGTCGAGGAAAAGATTGTCCACTTTGGGCTGCTGCTCTTTGGAATCGGAATTGCCCAGGCGCGTATGAATGGCCGGCCAGCCGAATACCGCCGGCACTTTTCCCTTTTTACCATGAATGAAGACCCGTTGAGCCGGTGCGACCTGGTGATCGACGCCACCATTGCGCTTGAGGTACAGCAGCCCTTCCGGAGTGACGTAGTTGACGAACCAGCTGATCTCGTCGGCATGCGCCTCGATCACTACTTTAAAGGGCGCCTGTGGATTGACGACGCCGACGGCCGTACCATAGGGATCGGTAAAATGACTGTCAATATAGGGCGCAAGATAATCGAGCCAGAGTTTTTGCCCGCTGCTCTCAAAACCTACCGGTGAGGCGTTATCGATATATTTTTTCAGGAAATCCCATGACTTTGATGGGAGTATAGAAGTGTTGGTCTCGTTTTTCACAGTTTTTGCCATAATAAAAACATCCGTTTGTTTGAGGGACAAATGTAATTAAATCCTGAAGATAAGCATCAGCAGCGAGGAAAACATCACCATTCCGTCCAGAAGGATATAATAGAGATCATCGGAAAAGTTTCGTTTGGCCTCCTTGTATATCGCTGTCACCACCGCGCCCGGGATCAGGAGCAACAGAATATAGAAGGCGGGATAATGATAATAGGAGAGCGCTGCGCTGGTGAGAAAGAAGAGGATCATCGAGCCATAGAACAGCCGGTCGATGCCTCTTTCATTCAGCAGGGTGATAATGCTGACGATGCCCGCGGCCCGGTCATCCCCGCGGTCACGGTAATCGAAGATCAGGCAGCAGGCATAGACAAAAAAGAACCGGCTTGCTGTAAACAGGATGAAGGAAGGATGCCAACGGGCTCCTGCGACGATGATCGGCAGCACGGTAGTGACATACACCCATACAAAGGCCAGGTAGAGGGTCTTGCCGAATGCCAACCGCCGTAGCCCACGAAAGATCTTTTGCGGCAGCTTGGGCGCCGAATAGAGGAAGGTGAGCAGGATGCCCGGCAGAAGCGCGACAATGAACGGCGTCAGGTAGAAGAAGTATATGGCCGCCCCTACGCCTCCGACCAGGTATAAGATGAAATGCAGCACCCGGTGACGGTGGGTCCACTGGATACGCTGGGAAGGGTTGACGGAGTGCGGCGTCAGGTACCAATGAAAATTATAGCTGCAGACAGTGGCAAAGAAGGCAAATCCCAGCAGCTTTCCCGACGGTGACATGCCGAGAAGCAGCCGGCTTGTCTGCCAGATCATCAGCACGGCGCAAATTGCGACATACAGACTGCTGAAAACAATAAAATCAACTATTTTCCGGAGCACACTGTTTTAGTTGAGACGCAATGGACTGACAGGGCTATCATTGATTAAGTACTATGACTACAGGAGAGGTAACGGTGTCACTGGACAAGCTGTCGGCTGTCAGCGTATAATATTTGAATTTGAGCGTATCGGGAGGTCCAGGGCTACCCGAGCTGAGGGCGTTGGTATTCTGAGCAAGCGAATACCTGTATTCACCGGAACTTGCCGAATAGGTAGGGATGGGACTGCTCAGCGTATCGATGCCCTGCTCCAAGGGCGGCTGTTGGTTGAGCCGGATCCGGATAGAAACGAAAGAGCCGCCGCTGACCGAAGTGCCGCTGAATTTAAACATGGCGACCAGTGAGTCATTGACCTGCACGGTCGAAGTGATGGATTCAAGACTCAATTTAGGCTTGCCGTTGCTGTTCTTGGAACAGCCAACGACAAGGAAAGTAGTAACGGTCAATACAATCAGCGATGCGGGTATCAGGAAAGAACCGGACTTCATGATGGTCATTTGATAAGTACAAACCTACCTAATTTTGTTTAAAAGAGCTTAATTTTGATTGGTCCATAGGACTTTTTTAACAAATCCGCGCCTATGATCCATTCGATTGATCAATAATGATGAATGACTCAACAGACCCCATTTTCGGCCGATGGCCTTTTTGAGTTGACCGATACGGATTTTATTCCCCGGGCGCTGGAGACCTTCCGGTTGCAATATGCGGATAATCCGCTGTACCGGCAATATGCCGATGCCCTGGGCATACAGCCGGACCGGGTCCGGACCCTTTCGGAGATCCCCTTTCTGCCGGTGAGCCTGTTCAAGACCCATTCGGTCCGCACGGGAAATTTCATCCCGGAGATCGTCTTTGAAAGCAGCGGGACAACGGGATCAGTCACCAGCCGTCATGAAGTCCGGCATCTCAGTGTCTACAGGAGCAGTTTTACCGCCGGCTTCGAAAGATTTTACGGTCCGGTAGGAGAGTGGTGCGTCATCGGACTGCTGCCGGCTTACCTGGAAAGGTCACATTCTTCCCTCGTGCTGATGGTACATGAATTGATCGGTAGCAGCGGCCATCCGGACAGCGGTTTTTATTTATATGATCACGATGCGCTGCATGCTGTTTTGCAGCGGCTGGAACGCCAGGGGCAAGGGCAAAAGATATTGCTGATCGGGGTGACCTTTGCCCTGCTGGACTTCGCAGAAAAATATGCCATGTCCCTGCGTCATACGGTGGTCATGGAGACCGGCGGCATGAAGGGCAGGCGCAGGGAGATCATCCGCAACGAATTACATGACTACCTGAAAGAACGGCTGGGGGTATCCTCCATTCATGCCGAATATGGAATGACGGAATTGCTTTCGCAGGCTTATTCCGCTGGGGACGGCCTGTTTGCCTGCCCTCCCTGGATGAGGGCGCTGGTGCGAAGGGAAGACGATCCGCTGGAGGTGATGGAGCAAGGAGAAGGCCTGCTCAATATCATCGACCTGGCGAATACCTGGTCCTGCAGCTTTCTGGCGACGGAAGATATCGGCCGCATCGGGCCCGACGGACGATTCGAAGTCTCCGGCCGGGCAGACAACAGCGATGTCCGGGGCTGCAGTCTGCTGGTGGCATGAGAGGACGCGCGAGGGCGCGGCCGATACTAAGAGCGACAGCACTGTGGTCGGGCGGGACAGGAATAGGAAGCCGAAAGCAACACGCCGGGCGCCGGAGCGAGGTGATCGTCAGAAATGATGCAGTACCCATTCAACCGATTTCCAAAGCGTGCTGAAACTGGTAATGATCACCAGCGATCCAACGGCGATGAACATGGTTTTGACAGGCAGTTTGCCTACCAGCCGGGCAGCGATGGGCGCTGCGATCATTCCGCCCAGTATCATGCCGGCGATGTCCATCAGGGGAAGGCTCCGCAGTAAAATAAAAAAGGTGATGGAGCTGGCCAATACGACGAAGAATTCGGCCAGACAGACGCTGCCGACTACATAGCGGGGATTCCTTCTTTTCGAGATCAGGGTGCTCGTGACAAGGGTCCCCCAGCCACCTCCGGCGAACGCATCCATGAAACCGCCTGCGGAAGCCAGCCAGCCGGCGCCCTTGACCTTATCCCGCGGGTTACGCCGGGCAAAAGCTTTTCGGAAGATATAATAACCCAGGTAGATGGTATAGACTGAAAGGGGAACCCTGACATAGTTGGCATATTCCTTCCCGAAATAGGCCAGAGTAGCCCCCAGAATAGCGCCGATGATGCCCGGCACGACGATCGCCCTAAACAATTTCTTGTTGATATTTCCGAACCGGTGGTGGCTGTAGCCGGATACGCCGCTGGAAAAGACCCGGGCCGAATGCACCCGGCTGCTGACGATGGCGGGGCTGACGCCATAGGCCAACAGGAAAGTGGTAGAGATCGTGCCATAGCCCAACCCCATCGATCCGTCCACCATCTGCGCGAGAAAGCCGGCCAGTGTCATGATGAAGAACGCATGCCAGTCGAACTGCCGGGGGAGGCCCCGGAAAAAATCCGTGACGCCCGTGAGGGGTACGAGTGAAAGGATTGCATGCCCCAGGATCATGAAAAAGAAGGCGAACAGGCACCACTTGACCACCCGCTGCCATTTACTGCCACCAGGTCCGGCCAGCAGTTCAGGCTTGTCCTGTTTGGCCGCCAGCACACTGGTTAACTCATTCAACCGGCGGACCTTTTCGGTAAAGTCCCCGTTGAGCCCCTTGCGAATAGTCTGCATATCGTCCAGCACTGCATTCATTTCTTCGGGTATCATGCTGCCGATCTCCTCTTTTAACCGTTTGGCGATCGTCGGCGATTTGCCGTTCGTCGAGATGGCTATTTTAAGATGCCCTTTCCGGACGACGGAACCGAGGTAAAAGTCACACAGTTCCGGGGTATCGGCGACATTGACCAGCACTCCCTTTTCCCGGGCATCCCGAGCCACGGTCGCGCTGACCGATCTGTCGTTGACTGCTACGATGACGATGTCCGCATATTCCAGGTCATTGGGATGGTAAGGGCGCTCCAGCAGCCTGATCCCGGGATGAACGGCCGCCAGATCGCGGACCGGCTGACCGATCTCGGGTGCGACGAGGCTGACCTGAGTCGCCGGGGAATTCTGCAGGACGGTCTGTAATTTTTCCAGGCCTATTTTCCCGCCGCCGACGATCAGCAGGCGTAGTTCTTCCAGCTTTATGAAAACGGGGAAGAGGTTATTGCCGCTTCCGACCTCCGGTATGATACTGTCTTTGTCCATCAGTAGTTCCATAAAAATAGCCATTTAATACGACTTTCCTACTAAACGAGTCGACAATTAACGACCGATGCCGGCGACCGCTGAAAACGCGGCGGCCGACGACAAAGTCTATGGCGACACGCACCTGAAAGCTCGGCCGGCCAAGGGCCATCAGCCGAAGGCCGATCAGAATGCCAGTTGCAATTGCGCCTCGAACATATTATTGTTGACGGTCGGGCCCTCCTGATTTCTCAGCGAATAATAGAGCTGCAGTTTGGTCCAGACATTGAAAAAATATGTCAGCCCGAAATCGTAATAGGTACTGTTGACCTGGCTTTTCGCCATATTGGAATCGTACCAGTCATACCGGAAAAGGGCCTGGAGGTGTTTAGGTATGACGTAGTAAGCCGCCTGGCCGTACCAGCCCTGGTGGTTGATAGGGTTTGAATCACTCTCCCATCCCCGGATGTATTCCCCTTTTACGCTCAAACCATCCAGATCTAGTGCCGCTTCGGTGCCCCAGCGGATGCGGCGCTGACTTTTGGTCAGAGAGGAAGTGAAGACATCGACGCCATTGTAATAAGAGCCGCCGAGCCTCAATACCTTTATCGGATGAAAGATCAGCCGTCCGTCGATGTCTTTGTACGGGTTGTTGTCCAGCGTATTGATACCCGCGCCATTAAGTACCTGCAACGTGTAATCCAGCAGGTGATAATCCCTGATCTTAATGATACTGCCGTTGGCCTGGATGCCGATGTCGCGGCCGTTCTGATTGCCGATGGAATCCACCAGCCCGTTGGCGGCATCCCCTTTACGGGCGACCAGCGCATTGACGACCTGGGAACGTTCGATCATGTCCAGGTTGCGGTCCTGGGTCATATTTTCCTGAGAAAATGCCACGATCATTTGGCCCGCTTTGAAATTCAGGAAAGTAAGTGGCTTGTAGACGATATACGCCTCGACTAAAAAAGGGGATATCAGTTGACCCCCGGTCGGGGCCGTGCCGTTCGCACCGCTCTGGCCGACGAAGTCGACCAGCAGGCGATAGTCGAACTGGGAGGAGAAATGCCCCTGGAAGTCAAGCCTGGCCCTTTTTATGCTGAATCCATCATAATATTTTCCGGCGCTTTGATGCTCGTAATTCGTATAGACGACCTGCGAGTAACCGCTGAGGCTCAATGAGCGGCCCAGTCGCAGGGGGAAGGAGTCCGCGCTGGCCTCGCTTTGGTGTTGTTTCGTCGCATACTCCCGTCGGATGGAATCCGCCTCCCTGTCGGTGATGGTGCCCTTTTTGGTCAGTAAATTCAGGATGTCGTCTGTCGTTTGAGCGCGGGCTATTACCGACAGGAACAGGGAGGCAATAAGCAGGCTAATGGCGGCAAATCTCATAATCAGTACTGGGTTTTTATTTGATTGTTAAAACGAATAGTCTATTAATTTTATAGAGTATATGAGCGAAAAAAAAGCCTCCAAATGGTGGCTATGTCGCCGGCCGCTGTGGCAGCCGGCCGTCATCGGTCAGGGCTTATACCAACGCTGGCGTAAGGCGAAATCCCCGAATTTCTCCCCGGTGATCCTTTCTTTCCTGTACAGCCAGAACAAAAGGTCGAGCTCCTTGAGGATAGCGGCTTCATCCAGGTTCTCCTTATAGATCCTGTTCAGCCTTGTTCCCTCGTGATCGCCGCCGAGATGTAGGTTGTAACGCCCCGCGGCTGTCCCGACAAAACCGATTTCGGCCACATAAGGACGGCCGCAGCCATTGGGGCAGCCGGTCATCCTTATGATGATGTTTTCTTCTCCCAGGCCGTGCCCGGCCAGAAGCGGCTCGATCTTCCCGATCAGGTCCGGCAAATAGCGCTGGGCCTCCGCCAATGCAAGCGGGCAGGTCGGCAGGGCCACACAGGCGATGGAATTCCTGCGGATGCCGGAGGCGACCTCCGTATGCTCGGTCACCTTGTACTTTTTCAAGATCTTATCGACGGCTGGCTTGTCTTTTTTACGGATGTCGGCGAGGATCAGGTTCTGGTTGCCGGTGAAACGGAAATTGGCTTTTCCGGTCTGCGCGATCTCGTAGAAGGCCGATTTGAGCGCTACCCGCTCGTCGTCCAGTACCCGTCCGTTCTCGATAAAAGGCGTGTAGTACCAAAGGCCCTGGTGGTTTTCCTGCCAGCCGTAGTAGTCCTTCCTGTCGGTGAAAGTATATGGGCGGGCTTCTTCGAGCTCGAATCCTGTCCGTTGCGCCAATTCCTGTTTGTACCACTCTATTCCGTATTTATCGATGGTATATTTCAGGCGCGCGAGTTTTCTGTCGCTCCGGTTACCATAGTCCCTCTGGATGGTGACGATCTCATAGATGGCGCTGAACAGTTTGTCATCGCCGGCCACGAAACCGATAACGGTAGCGAGACGCGGATAGGTCTCCGCATTGCCGTGGGTAGTGCCGAGGCCGCCGCCGATGGCTATATTGAAACCTTTCAGCTGGTTGTCATGCGGATCGATGATGGCAATCAGCCCGATGTCGTTGGTGAGGACGTCGATATCGTTGTTGGGCGGAATGGCGATGCCAATCTTAAATTTACGCGGCAGGTAACGGTCCTGGTAAAGAGGGTCTTCTTCCTCCTTTTTGTCCGTTATCTTTTCTTCGTCCAGCCAGATCTCGTAGTATGCTCTGGTCTTGGGCAGTAGTTGCTGGCTGATGCGGGCGGCATAGGCATGTATCTTTTCGTGGACCTCCGATTGCAGGGGATGGGCGGCGCAGGTCACATTCCGGTTGACGTCGCCACAGGCGGCGATGGAGTCCAGGTGCATTTCGTTGAACGACTTCAGGGTAGGCTTGATGTCGGACTTCAGCAATCCGTGGAGCTGGAGTGTTTGCCGGGTAGTGATCTTGATCACGCCGGTAGAGTGCTCACCGGCAATATGATGGGTGGCTATCCATTGTTCAGGCGTGAGAAAGCCGCCGGGTATCCGCAGCCGGATCATGAAGGAATAGAGCCGTTCCAGTTTTTTTTCCGCCCGCTCTTCCCGCCGGTCGCGGTCGTCCTGCTGGTACATGCCATGGAATTTTACAAGGGACTGATCGTCCTCGCTGACGGCGCCGGTGATTTCGTCTTTCAAGCCTTCGGCCAGGGTACCACGGAGGGCATCGCTCTTCAATTTGATCTTTTCGACAGCGGATAGATTGTTTCCGTCGCTCATGACACGTATGGTTGGTAGTTAGTAAACATCTTTTGCGAATCGTCCCGTCTCTTTCAGTTCGTCGAGATAGCCGGCGGCCTGCGCAGCGGTGCGGTTGCCTTCTTTCCGGATGATCTCCAGCAGGGTATTCTCCACATCCACGCTCATCGGTTCTTTAGCGCCGCACAGGTAGAGGTGGGCGCCGGATTCCAGCCATTGGAACAGCCCGGCCGCCTGTTGCCGCATCCGGTGCTGCACATATACTTTTTGGGCCTGATCGCGGGAAAACGCCGTATTGACCCTTGTCAGTACGCCTGTCCGGGACCAGTCCTGGATCTCGGTCTGATAGAGAAAGTCGGTGGTAAAATGCTGATCTCCGAAGAACAGCCAGTTTTTGCCTGGCGCTCCGATGCTGTCCCTTTCGGCCAGGAACGATCGGAAGGGGGCGATGCCCGTGCCGGGACCGATCATGATAATATCCTTTTCAGGAGCCGGCAGCCTGAACTGGGAATTGCGGTGTACATAGAATTCCAGGGTCTGGCCGGGGATAAGCTGTGAAAGATTGTCCGAACACAGTCCGTGTTTCGTCTCGCCATTGACGGCAAAGCTATCTTTGGCGACCGTGAGATGGATCTCGCCGGCATGCGCCTCGGGGGAAGACGAAATGGAATAGAGGCGTGGCGCGATGGGTTCGAGGACGGAGATGACTTCCAGGAATTGATTGCCGTTCCTGACCGGATAGATCTTCAGCAGGTCCAGCAATCCGATCTTCGTTTGGGGGATCTCCTGGCGGACGATGGCGGCGTATTTTTTTACCACCCGCTCGTGCAGGTAGACAATATTCAGCTTTTTCTGCAGCAGGTCGGCTACCGGCCATTCCTCTGTGCGATGCGAAAGCACCCGGGCCGGATCGACGCCCGAGAGCGCGAAGATACCTTCTACGATTGCGACAGGATTCGCTGGGACGATGCCGATAGAATCACCTGGCTGATAGTCCGCATCTTCGGCGGCGATTTCCAAATGATGCGTTCGTTTGCCCGATCCGCGATCATTGAGGTTGATATTGGTCAGCACCGTACCGGTAAAGATTGTTTTTCCGCTGTGGCGGGGAGTGATAACGACCTTTCCGGGCTCGGCTATGGCAGCGCCGGCTGTCGCGGATTGACCGGCTGACCCTGGTACGCCACCCGGTGCAAGTTGTGAAGCGGCCATGGGCTGTTGTCTGCCGCCGGAGGCCAGCTGCTGCAAGATCGTGTCGAACCAGTGTCCTGCCTCCGTCTCATAGTCCGTGTCGCATTTCTGTAAAGAGGCGATGCGATGGCCGCCTATTTTCTGCAATTGCTGGTCAATGTCCTCCCCGGCCTTGCAGAACAGGGGATAGGCAGTATCGCCCAGGGCCAGTACGCTGTATTTCATCCGGTCGAGCCTGAGACCACCTTCGTGGAGATGATCGTAAAATTTTTTGGCCGCGGCAGGAGGTTCGCCGTCTCCTTGTGTGCTGATGACGGTAAAGAAGTATTCTTCTTTGGTAAGATCGTTCAGCCGGTATTGTTCGAGGCCTACCAATTTGGCATTGATACCCTTCTTTTTCGCTTTGGCCGCGAATTCATAGGCCAGTTTTTTCGAATTACCGGTCTCCGTGCCATAGGCGATCGTGATCTTGTTGACGCCTGTAACGGGCGCTTCGGCAGGTACAGGTGCCGATGTTTCATGCGTCCGTTGCGCCACCACACCGGCAAGGTAACCGCTGAGCCAGATCAGTTCCTCACGGGAAGCACCGGCAATCAATTCCTGCACTAATGTCAACTTGGGTGAAGTCAGCATGTTACTTTCTTTTTTGGTGTTGGAATAGCCGGCGGTTGTACAGGGGGAAAGTAAAGTTCGCCGTTGTCGGCGGAGGGCAACCATTGGAAGACCGATTGCAGCGCAACCACCTTTCCGATAATGATCAGGGAAGGAGAGGCATAAACGCTGCCGCCTGCGGCAGTCGGATAAAGTTGTACCGGGAAGGCGGACACCCGCTGCTGCGGTGTCGTGGCCTGTTCGATCACGGCCACCCAGCTGTCTTCCCCGATGCCATACCTCAGCAATTGCGAGATCAGTTGATCCAGGGGTTCCGAAGACATATAAAACACCAGGGTGTCTTCCGTCCTGGCCAGTTCCATCCAGTACGCTTCGTCCAGCAGGTCCTGCCGGTAGGAAGTCAAAAACCGGACAGCGGTGGCATATCCTCTTGCCGTCAGCGGAATGCCGGCATAAGCGGCTGCGCCCAGTGCGGCGGTGACGCCGGGTACCAGCTCATAGGGGATGGAATGCTCCACCAAGGTCTGCAATTCATCCAGCACGTTGGAGAAGATGCAAATATCGCCGCCTTTGAGGCGAACGACCAGCTTGCCCTGCAACGCATGACGGACCAGCAAATCGTTGATCGTGGACTGGGCCGTGCTGGAACCGCTGCGGCTTTGTTTGCCGACAGGGATGATCAGGGCGGATTGCCGGGTGTACGCCGTTAGGATATCCGGGCTGACCAGCCGGTCCGCGATGACCACGTCTGCACGCTGTAACCAGCGAAGCGCTTTGATGGTCAGCAATTCGGGATCGCCCGGCCCTGCGCCGATGAGGATGACTTTTCCGGTATGGTTGGAAGATTGGCTCATTTTGTTATTGTAACAGGCATGCGCCTACGGTGACATTGCTGGTTTCATCGATCAGGATCGCGCCGCCGCCTGCCGGCAGGTCGGTATAGGCATCGAAGGGCAGGGGAGAGGCCGTACGGAGCCTGACCCTGACAATATCGTTCAGTCCTGCCTGACCAGGTGCGGGATCCTTCTGCAGGGTGTTGACATCCAACCGGTATTCGATGTCTTTTATCTGGCTTCGGACGATCCGGCTGCCCAACTGCAGCAGGTATTTGTTACCCGGCTGTAAGGGTTTTGAATCCATCCAGAAGACGAGGGCTTCCAGGTCTTGTGCGACCTTTGGCGCCCTTTCGCCATTGACCAGCAGGTCACCCCTGCTGATATCGATGTCGCCTTCCAACTGCAGAACAACACTCTGGGGCGCAAATGCTTCTTCCAGTTCCCTGCCGCCGGCTTCGATGCTGGTGATGCGGCTGGTCAGACCCGATGGCAGCGCCGTGATCACGTCACCCTTCCGCCAGGTTCCGCTGGCGATCTTGCCGGCATAGCCGCGGTAATCGTGTAAGTCCTCGGTTTGCGGCCGGATGACATATTGTACCGGCAACCGGCCGCGAGTCCATTCGATATCCCTTTCGACTTCCGTTTGTTCCAGCAAATCGAGTAAGGTCGGCCCTTCATACCAGGGGATATTGTCCGACCGATCGACAATATTATCTCCCTTCAGGGCACTGATCGGCAGGAATACGACGTCCTTCAACTGTAAGGTCCGGGCTACTTCGGCGTAATCGATGACAATATTATTGTACCGGTCCTGGGAATAATCCACCAGGTCCATCTTGTTGATGGCGACAATCACATGGGGGATATTCAGCAGCCCGGCGATTATGGAATGACGGCGCGTTTGTTCCACCACTCCCTTGCGCGCGTCCACCAGGATGATGATGAGGTTGGCATTGGATGCGCCCGTGACCATGTTGCGGGTATATTGGATGTGTCCGGGCGCGTCGGCGATGATAAATTTGCGCCTGGGGGTAGAAAAATATTTATACGCTACGTCGATGGTAATCCCCTGTTCGCGTTCGGCACGCAGACCATCCGTCAGCAGAGCGAGGTCGATCTCCCCGTCTTCCTTGTTCCTGCTTTGGCGTTCCAGCGCTTCCAGCTGGTCGACCAGGATATTCTTGCTGTCATATAAGAGCCGGCCGATCAGGGTGCTTTTCCCGTCGTCCACACTGCCTGCCGTCATGAATCGAAGTAAGTCCATAATCATTAAATTTTAACGATAGAGCCCCAAGGCGCCGTTAACGGGCCACAGGCCCGTCCGCCGAAGGCCCATCATTGGATGTATAGGCGCCGGGGCTATTTTTTGATAGAGCCCCAAGGCGCCGTTAACGGGCCACAGGTCCGTCCGCCGAAGGCCCATCATTAGATGTATGGCGCCGGGGCTATTTTTTGATAGAGCCCCAAGGCGCCATACTAGAAATAGCCGTTCTTTTTTCTGTCTTCCATGGCGGCTTCGGATACCTTATCGTCGATCCTTGTCTCGCCACGCTCACTGGTACGGGTAGCCGTAATTTCCCGGATGATGTCATCGATGCCGGAGGCAGATGACTCCACCGCCGCTGTACAGGTCATGTCTCCGACGGTGCGATAGCGTACCTGGCGTTTTTCCACCCTGTCTCCGGCATCCAGCCGGATAAAAGGCGAAAGAGCTATCCACTGGCCTTCGTAGCTCAGCACTTCCCGTTCATGGGCGAAGTAGATGGAAGGCAGGTCGATCTTTTCCCGGCGGATATAATTCCAGACATCCAGTTCCGTCCAGTTGCTGATAGGAAATACCCGGACATTCTCTCCTTTGTGAATACGTCCGTTGTAGGTGTTCCAGAGTTCCGGCCGCTGCCTTTTAGGATCCCAGCCGCCGAATTCATCCCGAACGGAGAAGATCCGTTCTTTTGCACGCGCTTTTTCCTCATCCCTCCGGGCCCCGCCGATGCAGGCGTCAAAGCCGAATTCCTCGATGGTATCCAGCAGCGTAAAGGTCTGCAGGGCGTTCCGGCTGGCAAATTTGCCACCGGGCTCGGTCAGCTGTCGCTGACGGATGGTATCCTGCACTTTGCGGACGATCAGCCTCTCCCCAATCCGGACCGCCAGTTCGTCCCTGAAAGTCGACGCCTCCGGGAAATTGTGCCCCGTGTCGATGTGAACAAGAGGAAAGGGCAATCGTCCCGGCCGAAAGGCTTTCAGGGCGAGATGCACCAGGGTGATCGAATCCTTGCCGCCACTGAACAGCAGGGCAGGCCGCTCGAACTGGCCGGCCACTTCCCGCAGGATATGTATGGCCTCGGATTCCAATTGGTCCAGGTAATCTGACTGATATGTATGCTGATTGCTCATGGTTCTTTCTTTTTTGGCTTGCTGCACGGCCTTTAAGAGGCCGGCTGCTGTGATGCAGGTTGTTGTCCTGACGGCTGTTGTAATTGGACATGCAGCCCGCACTCTTTTTTGCTATTATCCTCCCACCACCATCTTCCGGCGCGAAAATCTTCACCGGCCCGGATCGCGCGGGTGCAGGGCGCGCACCCGATGCTGACAAATCCCTTATCATGCAGCGGGTTGTAGGGCACTTCGTGTATATCGATGTATTCCCTGACGGCTGCCGTTTTCCAGTGCAGCAGCGGGTTATATTTGATGATCTTGTTGTTGTCATCCCATTCTATGACCTGGTGATCCTGGCGGTCGGGGGAGTGTTCTGCCCGGAGCCCTGTTATCCATACCGCCTGGCCTTCCAATGCCCTTTTCAGGGGTTCTACCTTCCGGATGTGACAGCATTCCTTACGGTTGGCGACCGACTCATAAAAGGCATTGGGCCCTTTTTGGTCGAGATAGACTTCCAGCAGGCTTCTGTCGGGGTAATAGGCTTTGATCCTTGTGCCATATTTCTCGTTGGTGGCGCTCCAGACAGAATAGGTCTCCGCGAAAAGCCGGCCTGTGTCCAGGGTGAAAACCGAAACGGGAAAACCGCCGGAAAGGATAGCGTGAGAGATGACCTGGTCTTCCATGCCGAAACTCGTGGAGAAGGTGACCTGTCCCGGAAACCGTTCCGTCAACAGGCCGACGGCTTCGGGCATTGATACTCGACTGATTAAGTCGGGTAATTGAGTAATGTTATTATGTATGTCTGTTGTATTATCCATAATCCGGTGGTGGTTATTTTCGGTGAATTATGTCTGCTGCTGTCTATGAAGGCGGGGGATAGACAAAGGATCAACAGCAACAGCAACAACACGACATGCTGTTGCTGCAGGAAAGGGAGAAGCGTACTATGCGGGGAGTGTGCGTTGTCATTTTAAATTGTCTACCGTTATGATGGACAAAGATACTAGCCCCGGTTCATATATACAAAAAAAAGGTCCCATTGGGACCTTTTTTGTTATTTTAACGGTAAACCCGGTAAGGTCCCGGGAGGGGGCGCCCCTTTGGCATATTGTTTCTCCCAATCGGTCAGTTGCATCAGCATCTGGTAGGAGGACAGGATATCCTGGGCGAACTCTGCCTGCCGGTCGCCCAAATTGCCGCCTTTACCCTGCATCTGCATTTGTGCATTGATGGCCAGTTGTTCGTCCTGGGCGATGTCTCCGAGGGATTTATAGTAACGCATCTGTTGTTCAAGATCTTTTTTCAGCGAGGCGTCGACTTTTTTGGCGAGGGCCCAGTCTTCGGAGGTATAGCAGGCCTCCAGGAACCGGAACGAGAAATAGTCGTGCAGATTGCTCTGGTTGGATGTCATCCCGTAAGGGAAATTGGACTGCAGGACATTCTGGTCGAAATGTTCCAGCAATTTACGGGCGGAATCCTTTTTACCCGCAGCTACGAGGCTCTCCGCTATCTGGGCGTGGGCGAATTTGATGGTATTGAGGTGACGCCTGTTCTCTTCATCGAAATAGACACCCGGCCTACCGGCGCCGCCGTACGCGAACTTTTCCATGACCGTCTTATAGGCTACATCGTTATCGACGGCATCGGCAGAGCGCGGATTGGGGTTTTCCACCGGAACCAATTGGTAAGAGAGACCTCTCAGCCGCACGTATTTTGTGAGGCCCAGATCATTCAGCTCCTGCGGGGAAGTGAAGCATACCGGGCGTTGCCATTTGGTTGTCGCGACAATTGCCAGCAGGGCCAGGTCATTTTTCAGCAGATACCGTTTGTCTGCCGGCAGATCGAGGTGCAGTTCGCTGACGACACTGTCTCCCGGATGGACAATGCCGCTCGCGCGGGCCGCATTCACATCCACCGGTACGGAGAACTTATGGGTGGGAACGATATTGATCGTCGACCCGTTGTCCGCCTGTACCGTGTATTTCGGATCGTCGCTGGCAACAACCTGCTGAAGGATATCGTGCAGGTCATAGTATTTACTCTTATCGAAACCGGGCAGCTTGTCATTGAAATAGGCGACATTCCTTCTATCTCCCATGATCTGCTCAGGAGTAAAGATCACATCGAACGGCGCGCTCTGGTTGACTTTATAGCGCAACTGGTTCATATACCAGTCGGTGCCCAGCAATGTATTGACGATTACCCGGACATCGGGCCTGATGCCTTCTACTTCCTGGGCATACCAGAGGGGATAGGTATCATTGTCGCCGAAGGAAAAGAGCATGGCATTGGGGGGACAGCTTTCCAGGTAATCCCTAGCCAGGTCACGGGCCAGTGTTTTTTTGCTGCGATCGTGGTCGTCCCACTCCTGGTCGCCCATCAGTATGGGCACTGCGAGGAAACAAAGCCCCGCCGCTGCATAACCGGCCATCGCCTCTCTGCCTTTGAAGGCATATTTTTCAAACATTTCTTTCACCCAGATCACGCCCAGCCCGATCCAGATGGCAAAGGCGTAGCAGGAGCCGGCAAATGCATAGTCCCTTTCACGGGGCTGCAACCCGGCCTGGTTGAGATAGATCACGATGGCCTCGCCGGTGAAGAAGAACAGCAGCATTACTACCCAGAAGTCATTCCGGCCCCGCATGAGCTGAAATACGAGTCCGATGATACCGAGGATGAACGGCAGCAAGAACAGCCGGTTATAAGACTTGTTGTTGGTATGGATGCTGTCCGGCATCTTGCTCTGGTCGCCCAGCCGGAAATTGTCGATGAATGGAATACCGGTTATCCAGTTGCCATCGCGCACATTGCCGAATCCTTCCAGGTCATTCTGTTTGCCCGAATAACTCCACAAGAAATACCGGATGAACATCCAGTTGGTCTGGTAGTTCCAAAAATATTTGATGTTATCGGCCATCGTCGGGTTATCTCCTTCCTGCATGCCGGAAAACTTCTTATAGGTGTTCACTTCCTGGCGCTCGTTGCTGCTGTTCCACATCCGGGGGAAGATATGCGCCGAGGGGGTGTTGTTCCAGTCCAGGGAATTTACCTTGCCGGCTACTTCATATTCATGCGGGCCTTTCACATAAAGGTCTCCGGTCTCTACGTTAGGAGGCTGATCGGTAAAATCGGGGCCATATACGATCGGCCAGTCGCCGTATTGATCGCGGCCCAGGTAGCCTTCGAGGCTGACCGGGTTATCGACGTTGTACATGTCGATGGCCGGATCGGCATTGGACCGGATCATGGTGGTGAAATAGGTGGAATAGCCCAGCAGCATGAAGGAGGCAGACCAGAGACCCAATTTCAGGTAATAATATTTTTTTCGGACGGCCCAGCGGATGCCCACCACGATGAGGGCGGTCAGCAGTACAAAGAAGGTGCCGAAGCCGCTGAAGAAAGGCAGGTGGAGCGTATCGACGAAGAAGATATCGAATTCGCCGGCGCCCTTGATGGTATACTGGATGACGAATTTCTGTACGATGCCTGTGATGGCGCAGCCGATGACGAAGGCGATGATGGTTCCCCAGGTCGTAGGCTTGTAGCGTTTCAAATAATAAACCATCACGATGGCAGGAATCGTCAGCAGGTTCAGCAGGTGGACGCCGATGGCGAGCCCCATCATATAGAAGATAAAGATGATCCATTTATCGGCCCCGGGCTTGTCGGCATTTTGTTCCCATTTGAGGATGGCCCAGAACACGAGGGCGGTAAAGAAGGCCGAGGTCGCATAGACCTCACCTTCCACGGCGCTATACCAGAAGGAGTCACAGAAAGTGTAGGCCAGGGCGCCGACGACGCCGGCGCTCATGATCATAAAGGTTTGGTGTCTGTCAGGGTCGGTCAGGGTATTGCCCTTCTGGACGATCTTGCGGGCGAAATGGGTGATGCTCCAGAACAGGAAAAGGATGGACAGGCCGCTGCCGATGGCGCTCATGAAATTGACGGCGCGGGCGGCCGTGTGGGGGCTATCGCCGAACAGGATGATAAACAGCCGGCCCAGCAGGATGAACAGTGGGGCGCCGGGGGGGTGGGGGATTTGCAATTTATAGCAGCTGGAGACGAACTCACCGCAATCCCAGAAGCTGCCGGTGGGTTCCATGGTCATGACGAAAACGGTGCAGGCAAACAGTCCCACGATCCAGCCCACGACATTGTTCACTCGGTTGAAATTCATGGTGTATATCTTTTTTGGGTTCCGGGAGATTTGAGGAGTTCCCGGGAGGGGGCAAATATAAGAACATAGGGGATAGCTTGGCAGATGGCCCGCCCCTATTTAACAAAAACCTTTTGCACCTGTCTGCCTGCGTCGGTATCCGCGATCAGGAGATAGATACCGGGGGCAAGTGTCCCGACGGAAAGCGTCTGCAGATAGCCTTGCACCTCCTGGTTCAGGATGAGCCTGCCGAGGACGTCTGTCAGCCGGATATTCCTGCAATTGACCGTGGTGCTGATATAGAGCGTTCCATCCTGGACAGGGTTGGGGTAGACAGTGATCAGGGCGCCGGCGCCGGGCACATCGACCGACCGGATGACCGAATAGCTGATATTCCCGTTGAGGTCTGTTATCTGGAGACGATAATAGGCGATGCCCGGCTGCAGGTTCGGGTCCGTGTACTGGTAGGCATTGACGGCAGATGCGTCCGCCAGCGGCGGGAGGGAATCCAGCGTCGTGAAATTTATACTGTCGCTGCTTTTTTGGACGAGGTACCGGGTGAACATCTGGTCATGGAGAGCGGTCCATTGCAGGAGGGCGCCATTGCCCGACCTCGCCGCGGTAAAGGTCAGCAGCGCCGGGAGGCTGTTAGAGGGCTGTACCGGCGCCTGGGCACAGATCCAGAATTCCGAGAATCCTTTGACAGCGTACTCGGCATAATAGCCTTTATCGTTAGGGATGATGCTGGCACCCTGGTTGTGCTGGTGGAAGGTCCAGAGACCGGTAGTATCGTTGGCCAGGGTGCTGTCTTCTTCTGCCGGCAGGGAGCTGCTGAACTGTGCCACGCCGGATTGGTAGGCATCCGCGATCGTGGTACAAGAGGGGCAGCCGGTAGCATCGATCAGTGTATCAGCCTCGCTGTCCAGGAAATAATACCGTACCGACACGCTGTCCGACGGCGGATTGGATGGCCGGATCACGATATTCCTGTCCAGGTAATATTGCAGGCTGTCATGACGGACGGCGCCCGTGTGATTGAAATATACCATCACATTGGTCATGCCCAGGTCCTGGCCATTGGGATTGATGGCGGCAACCACGCCACCGCCGGCGTTGAAATTGATCCAGTTGCTGCCGCTGACAGGTTGTGCCAGCCCGCTGGTGATATCCGGGCCCGTATAGACGGTGGCCTCATCGAATACATGAACATCATCGATGCCTACGCCTTCATATGTGGTAGCCTCATCGCTGCTCATCACGATCCGGAACCTTACCGGGGACATCGTAGCAGGGATGTTGTAACTCGATACATGCCACCGGGTATATGATTTCTGCCAGGATTCGTTGACGGAGTCATCGTACCAGTTGGTGCCGATGCCGACAGCGCCCAGCTTGACCCAGTTGACTCCGTCGGTGCTGTATTCAGCCCAGTGATAGTCGCAGGCACAATCGTCTTCCGTCTGGAAAATATGACTGAAGGAAAGCACGGGCTGTTGAAGGCTGCTGACGTCGAAGCAGGGCGAATATAAGTACGACAATTCGTTGTTATTATAGTCTCCGGTCAGACTGGTGACCCAGCATTTCGAGCCATTGGCGGCTTTATCGATGATCGTCTTTTGAGGTGTGCCCCATTGCCAGCTGCTATTGATGCCTCCCGTGTACCAATAGCCGTTATTGGTCTCGAAACCTTGCAGGTACGGATAGGTGGAAATGAGGGGGGTGGTCTGAAAGCTGACGGGTGAAAGGGTATCGTTGGCCAGGTAGGTATCTCCCGGGTAACTGACCCACCCCGTGATCGTATAGGCCTGAAAGGCGGACAGATCGGCTGTGTGGGAAAAGGAATAGATGATAGAATCTCCCGCGCCGATCGAAGGGATTGTCTCCGTCACGGTGGTCCCGTTGACGGAATAGGTGACGGGTATATTGGTGGCTGCCGAATCGCTGTAATTTTTAACGACGACACTGATTGTTTCGGCATTGGATAGACTGCAGAGGTCCGATAGGTTGGGCGCTACGAGCGTGGACATGGCCAGATCATTCGTCGATCGGCTGAGCGTGATATCGTCGAAGGAGTAGCCGTTGTCCAGGTCGCCGTCGGGCACGACGTCATTGGTAGAGGTATAGCCTTCTTCGCCGAATTTGATCTGGAAGCTGGAGCTGAAGGGCTGGGAGGCGGCTTTCAGCACGGCAGTGACATTGATATGAGGAGATGGCTGATAGATGCCAACATTTGCGGCGTTGATGTCCAGCGTGCAGACCGGTATCCAGGCGGACTGGTCATTACCCCTTATCCACACCTGGTTGCCGCCGAGGCTGAAAACGATGCCCTGGTTCTGATAATAAAAGTCCAGCCAGATCTGATCGCTGCCGGAATAATTGCCCAGGTTGAAGGTGGTGATCAGGCTGTCGGCGGTGGAAGTGGTGCTGTAATGCCGGGCATCGAGTGTGGCACAGCGATCGCCTGTGCGGGCAAAGCCGGTATTGATGAAGGTCCTCACCCGGCCGTTGGGGTTATCAGCGAAGAAATCACAGCGATCCAGGCCGGTTAGGCCTATCGTAGGCGAATAATAAGCGGAAGGGGCGGCCGATTCGAAGCCTTCGGTATACGAAGGATTCAGGATAATGGGATCATTGCTGAGCTGGCTGATGACGGCGCTGATCGTGTCATTGCCCGGTTGAGGATCGCCGGGATAGGACACCCATACCTGGAAATTGTATGTGCCTGCCGCTGAAAAATTATAAGGCGTGCTGAAAGTATAATCGTAGACGCCGTTAGGCGCGACTGTCGCACTGGTCGTCTCGGTGATGATCGTACCGCCGTTGACCTGGTATGACATCGTATACGGGCCGCCGGGAGGGATCGTGCCCAGGTTCTTCAACTCCACGGTGATGGGAATGGCGGGGCCCAGTTGTGTAGACGTATAGAGCCGGCCCGATGACAGCCCGATCAGCGAGTCGACGGTGTAATCGTTGTTGAGGGTCGCAAGCGCGCAACTGCCGCCGGATGGCGTGATATTGGCGGCTATGCATCTTCGGCCGGGTGTGCCTGCGTTGACGGCCCTCACGGCCAGCCAATAGCTGCTGTCACGGTTCAGATTGCCCAGGAGATAGGTCGTATCCGTCGTGCTGGCCACTTTCACCATGCTGTCACCTGCCAGTTGCATGACATCATAGCTGGTCGCTGCGGGGACGGTACCCCATAGGAGCTGCGCGTAGCCCTGGCAGGGATTGGTCACTGTCAATGTGGGCTGGCCCAGAACGATGATGGGATAATGGCTCACGTCGCTGTACGAAGTTCCGTTGCGGGTGATCCGGATGAGTGCCGTATTGGTGGCGGTGGAAGGGACTGTCCAATTATAGAGCGTCGGGGTGGCCGGTACGGCATTGTTAATTGTTGTCCAGGTACTCCCGTTGTTGGTTGAATACTCTATAGTGAAGTTGGCAGTCCCTCCGTCGTTTGCGACCCAGCGGATGATCTCACTCGCTCCGGTCACCCAGGTTTCATTGCCATAAGGATATATCAGCTGGATGGAAGGCTGGATAATGTCATAAGCGATTGCATAATTCTGCGGTCCCTGTGGAACGCTGGCGCCGGCTACATTGATGGTGAATGCGCCGCCGGCCGGATTATTGATGACGACCTCTTCGATATTGTTGAGCGTGTCGACGCCTTCTGCGGCGACATCATTGACATTAGCCGGATTAGGATTCAGGATCAGCGGATGATGCAGGACTGACCCGGGGGCCGTCACTGTCAGGTCGAGATTGTTGACGAGTGCAGTGGCTGCATAAGGTGCCGCGGGGTAGTCCGTCCAGGCCAGAGTGACCCTGACCTGCAGCGCGCCGGCGGGAACGATGATGGTGCTTTGTGCCGATCCGCCGTTGCTGACAGAGCCCGTCGAATACTGGTTAGCTTCCAGGACCTGGTCGGCTCCCAGTGCATTGAGCGATCCGAACCCGAAGATGTAATCGGGTCCCGGGTTGCCCATATCGGTAGCGGTATTACAGATCAGCGCCTTGAGCAGTGCAGCGGAGGGGTCGGCGCCGCCATGCAGTTGCCGGTAGCGTTGTACCAGCAGGGCGAGGCTGCCCGTCACCGTCGGACTGGACATGCTGGTACCGGTTTCAGTCCCGTAGGTATTATATGGCAGCGTCGAAGTGATACTGACGCCCCCGGCTACGATCTCCGGCTTTAATCTGCCGTCATTCGTAGGGCCGGCACTCGAATAATTGTTGATCGTGTAGGTGAAATTATCTACATTACCAATGGTCAGCACGTTCTTGGCGCATTGGAAACCGGATTTGATGGTAGAGAACATGTTCGGGAAAGGACTGCAGGTATAGACGCCGTCATTTCCCGCCGCAAAATTGTGCAGCAGGTTGGGATAACTGTACAACTGCGCATCCGTATAATTGGCCAGTGCGTCATAGGTGCCATCGTTCGTACAGCCGCCATCATAATCCGTATAGGAATTAGTGGTGAGCCCCATATCATAGTCCGTGATGTAGGTGGGTGCATTGGTCAGGATATCGCTGAAATACTGGCTGATGATCATTGCATGCGGCGCCATCCCCTGGTACATGGGGTTGAGGATACCGCCGCCGCCGGCTGTTCCGGAAGTGTGGACGCCATGTCCGCTGCCCGGAGGAGCCGCAAAGCGGTCGATCTCCCTTCCGGTAAAATCGACATGGGTATACGGATCGGTATCATCGCCTACTCCAATGAAGACACCATCTCCCCGCAGATACCTTCCACTCGGCGCGCTCAAGGCGTCTGCGCCGTGTGCCGCCCGGTTATTATAATTGAGTGCCCTCGGCGTCATCGGCTGGGAGGCGAGATAGCTGACAAAAGGAAGGTCCGAGACTTTCTGCAGGATGGCAATCGTAGCCACGCGGATGAACAGGGTATGCGGAGGCTGGATCTTAGTGGGGACGACAGCGGCGCCGGCAGCAGCCAATGCCTGGCGGATCTCACCGGGATCGAGATTGCCGAACCAGTTGACGGCGATCAGCCGGTCGGCGGCATGCAGATAATTGTCCGGGCGTTGTCCGGGGCTGCCGGCGATTTTGAAGGCGGCCGGCATCGGGGCAATTCCGCTGACCGCGTATCGTCTCAATTCACTGACCGAAAAACTGTCCTTAATTTCTGCCAGGTATGCACGATCGGGAACATAGTCGAAAAGCTGCACCCCGATATCGGCCAGTTCTTTTTTCTGCGCAGGATCCGGCAGGCGGTCGAATTGAATGAGGGCATAATACCTGTCTTTATAATGGACTGACCGGAAGGCTTCTTTTTGCAACTGGCCCGTGACGACATTTTTCTCAACCCTGAAAACACCCTCTTTGAAGCGAACAGTGCCTGGTACCTGCTGCCCTACCGCAAACGACCAGGAAAGTAACACCAATAAAGGGATTGCTACAGCAAGGGATATGTAAAGTGTTTTGGTTTTCAACTCTTTGGAAAGGGGATTTTAACGACCTTACATGTGCAGGGGTTATTCTTAAACGTGGAATTAACCGAAATATTGTAAATTTCCGCATGACTCAACCTACCTACACCCGATCGCTTGCCCTGGACATTTTCCGGGGAATGACCGTATGTTTTATGATCATTGTCAATAACGGCAATGACCTCTATTCCTTTTCCCAGCTTAAACATTCCGCATGGCATGGCTTCACGCCGACTGACCTGGTCTTTCCTTCCTTCTTGTTTGTTGTCGGTAATGCCATGAGCTTCGCCATGAAGAAGTTCGAAACGATGAGCCAGGGAGCGGTTGTAGGAAAGATCCTTAAAAGGACGGTGATTATTTTTTTGATCGGGTATCTTATTTATTGGTTCCCTTTCTTTCATGTAGGGGATGACGGGCATTGGACGCTGAACCCCATCTCGCACACGAGGATACTGGGTGTGCTGGAGCGGATCGCGCTTTGTTATGGTGCCGCGTCACTGTTGATCTATTATTGTTCAACCCGTGCAGTAATTACGATAGCCGCTTTATTGCTGGTCGGATATTGGGTGCTGCTCCTGCTTTTTCCTGTGCCGGGGGCCGATCCTTTCAGTATGACCGGTAATGCCGGCTATCGGCTGGACCTGTGGGCCATGGGCGAAAATCATATGTATCACGGTCAGGAAAATGGGAGTGTCGCTTTTGATCCTGAAGGTATCCTCAGCACGTTGCCGGCGATCGTCAATGTGATTGCAGGCTATTATGCAGGAGTCTTTGTCAGCCGGAAGGGCAAGACCTATGAAGGATTGGCAAAACTGCTACTATGGGGATGTGGGTTTCTTGCGCTGGCCTGGTTCTGGAACCTTGTTTTTCCTATCAACAAGAAGATCTGGACAAGCTCTTATGTGATGTTGACGGTGGGCATCGATATCGTATTGCTGTCTTTTTTGATGTACATTATAGAGTTCAGGGGAAAGACAAAATGGACGGCTTTCTTTGCAGTGTTTGGTAAAAATCCCTTGTTTATTTATATCGTATCGGAGTTGCTGATTGTGATTTTATCTATGATTCCTCTTGGTCATGACGGAAATGTGGCCGAGTCGTCCGCCGTGGGTATCATGAGAGTCGTACCAGGCGCCTTTGGTTCTTTATTGTTTGCGCTGATCTATATGCTGATCTGTTGGAGCGTGGGCAAATTTCTCGACAAAAAGAAGATCTACATCCGCGTGTAAGTTGGTTTTTATCGCTTAAATTGCGCCCTTACGGGCCAAGGGCCCGTCGACCGAAGGTCCATCATTAGCAAGTGCATGGGGGAATGGGTATTTTCGGTAGAACCCAATCCCCCATGCAAATTTGCACAAATGGGCTATAAAGCCGTATTTCTCGACATGGATGGCACGCTGTTGCACAGTGATCATTCAGTCAGTGAGTCCACGATCCGGACAATCAGGGCCCTGACTGGTAAGGGCATATGGGTGATCCTCGTGTCAGCCCGTCCGTTGAATGCGGTCCTGCCTGCTTTCTATGAGATAGGCATCCCGGAATCTTATCCCATTATTACGCTGAATGGCAGCTATATCGTCGAAAAGGAGCAGCCTATCTTTCAGGCGACGATCGATCTTCCTACCGTCGTGGCGGTGGCGGAGCAGGTAAGGCCCTTTAAAGCTACCATTGCCTATTATCTGCAAAGGGAATGGTATTCCGAAGTCAATGATGCCTGGACGGAACATGAGCAAAAGATCATGGATGTAAAGATCAAGATCGGTCCACTGGCCGAGCTCGTCAAAGAATGGGCGGCAAGGAATATCGCTCCCAACAAGATGATGGTGATGAGCGAGCCGCCGGCCATAGCCGAAATACAAAAACACCTCCGGAGCCTATACGATGGACGGTTGAATATCTATCCTTCCAAACCTACTTATCTGGAAGTAATGGACATTCAGGGTTCAAAGTCCAATGCCGTACAATTTGTCAGTCTGCGCCTGAAATTGGACCGGTCGGAGATCATCGCCATGGGAGATAATTATAACGACGTAGAGATGATCAAATATGCGGGGATGGGTGTGGCGATGGGCAACGCGCCGGATGAAATAAAGGCCGTTGCGGATTACGTCACCGACACGAATAACAACGATGGTGTGCAGAAAGCACTGGAAAAATTCTTCGGTCTTGTTCCCGCCTGAGTACAATCTTACTCCTGCCAGAGTCGAATGATCCCGGAGTTAATTAAATGATCTCATATAGCCGGGCCAGGTTGATCAGCTCGACTGTATTGGAGATCTTTAGCTTGTCGAGGATGCGGGTCTTGTGAGTACCTACAGTCGATTTATGAAGGCTCAGCGTATTGGCTATTTCAGACACCGAACTGCCTTTCAGCATTTGTAATACCACCTCGAATTCCCTGTCCGACAAGTCTTCAAAGGGGTTGTCCTTGATTTTCCTGGTCAGTTCGCCGGACAGAATCTCAGCCAGGTTGTCGCTGATGTATCGTTTTCCACCGAGCACTTTTTGTATAGCATATTTAATTTCCGACTCTTTCGAATACTTATTGAGGTAGCCGTGAGCGCCGATCTTCAGAAAGCGTTTGGCGAAAAAGACTTCCTGGTTCATGGTGAAGATGATGATCTTTAAACCGGGATACTCTTTCAGCAGATAGGAAGTAAGACTGAACGATTCCGTGTGCGGCATATTGATGTCCAGTATCAGCAGATCAAAGCTGCCGGATTTCATTTTTTTGATCACGGCTTCTCCATCTTCGGCCTCGTCAATCGTTACATCTCGAATACAACTGTTAATCAGCAGCTTAAGTCCTGCTCTAACGATGGAGTGGTCATCCGCAATTAAAATATTCTGCATTTTCTTGGTTTGAAGGGGACAGTTGCCCCAAATATAAACGATATTGGCTATATTGGGAATACGCCTTACGTCTTTATTTATTTTGGACGATCAGTGCCGAAAACAAATTTACCGGGCCCTGGAATTTTATCTGGCCTTGGCAATGATCCCGTCCTTGTACTTCCGGACGGTTCCGAGTAATTTCCTGTACCGGGGAATGGCCTTATTCAGCAGCAGAATATCTAAGGAGACAGCCATGAAAATGATTAACAACCACTTATACCAAATATTCCGGCTGAAGGAGTCGTAAGTCGTCGGGTTCCACCTGGCCATCAGCTGCTCGAAAAGGACTACCAGACCAAAGGCGGTAATGGCACTCAGCAGTTTAAAGGAGATGATATATTTGTCAAGAATGATTTCCAGCTTGGACAGAAAAGGGATCAGGGGCATTGCCAGTAACGTGGGGTAATCGGCAAACAGCAGTAGCCGGAGGTGAAAATAGATAGCATAGGACAACAGGAGGAAAAATGCCGATTGAAGATACAGATCGTTCCCCTCACCGAGCCATTGGAGGCGCAGCAACCAGGTGTTGACCAGCCAGAGGACAGAAAAAACAGCAATCCTCGTCAGCAGCTTCTTCCGGAGGTAAAAAGCACTGGACAGGGGATTTTTAACCACTATTTTTTCCAGGTCCGACGACAGGACGGGACGTTCTTCCATCGAAGTCTCCGGAAAACTGTTCCATTGTTGCTGTAACTTCTTTAGCTCCATACCAGCTTTTCCTTTATATATGGGATGAAATTCTTTTTAGGGCTTTCCTTTTCTTTCCTTTGGGCCGGTTGATGACGATTGTATTTCCCTGAAGGCATGCCGGTGAGGTCGGCCAGTTGCTCCGATGGTACTTTCTCGAACTCCAGGAACAGGCGGAATTTATCGTAGTCGGAAATATTTCCCATGGAGTCATGGAATTCCATCATAGCTCTTTGATAATCAGACGATTTAAAATCAATGGACTCGGCGGGCCTGGTCGCCATGTCCAGGGCGATCATATGCAGGGCGGCCATATTGACGCAGGCACGCAGCAGCAAGGTTTCCTTATTGCCGGGCGTACCACGATGCCGGATATTTTGTGATGCGGCGGCTATAATGTTGGTGAAAAGATATTGATGTTCTTTGTATGTGTGGGCAAAAAGGCGGCAGATCGAATACACTCTTTTGTGCTGGTGCTTCAGCAATGAACGGAGATCGGTGTTAAAGCCGTTTCTTTGAGAATTGCTCATGGGTATGGATTTTGGACATAGGATTGGAATGACGGCGTAAATATTTCAATAAAATGCTGACTTCTGTAATCACAGACTGTATTTCGACATCGAAAAAGGACATGAGAAGATTGATATATAAGTGTTTACACTGAGCTCCTATGAGCTAAAAAACTACACTCAATTCATTTTATTACTATATAAAGAAGGGGGCCTAATTAATACCTTGTCAGCGCGAACAAATTTTACTGAATGAGTTATGTATCTCTTGAAAATTCAGAACCATTTCTGAAGTGTTTTGAGGTGATGGCAGAAGACAAGTCTTGTATTGTATCAGATTCGGTTCTCTATTTTTCAGGAAAAACTGGTAAAGGCTTTATGACGGTAGCCGGCATTGCTGCAGGCATCGAAGTATTGGCAGTGAATGTTACCATGCTGGCTGAGGATCTGGTTCTCAATTTTTTACCCTCCCGGGGCGAGTCTTCCTACATCCTTCACTTTGACGAGATCGATATTCCCGGAAATGGGGATAACGATACAGCCGTCCCTCAGAGCTCGCCTTCGGCTGAATGGCCGCATTCATCCGTCTCCCTCTCTGACGTTACCTTCGGAAAGGTAGTGAACTATCCTAAGGACAGGATGATCCGTTCGCTGATCGTGCGGGTCCGCAAAGCCAGCCTTGAACATCTCATCCAGGATTTCGACGCAGGCGCCGTCAACGCCATCCTTGAATCTGCCGGCCATGAGCATTCCATCACCTGGCCTATTACATTCAAATACCGCCTTTTGTTGAATGACTTTATGTCAGAAATTGTTCAACACCCTTTCCCTGAGCTGTTTACCATTCGTAATATCTCTATTCTTATCGAGTACCTGCTGCAGCAGTTTTTTGTCATGGATAAGCTCGGCAAGGAGGGAAATGTCCTTAGTATCCAGGATACCCACAGTCTTTCCCGGGTGGAGCAGCATCTTTGCCTGCATTATAAAAAAGAGTTTCCGGGTATTGAGAAGTTGTCCCGCATTTCGGCCATGAGTCCGACCAGCCTGAAGACCAAATTTAAAAAATATTACGGTGAGACCCTTTTCGGGTATTACCAGAAGAACAAACTGGAACATGCCCGGAAATTGCTGGATAACAAAGTGCCCGTAAAGGTAGTGGCTACGGAGATCGGCTATTCGAATCCCTCGCATTTTACGTTGGCCTTTAAGAAGGAATACGGATTTTCTCCCTGGCATTATCTCAACCCCCATTGAGATGCACCATACCTTTGCATTAACACTAACCCCTGAATAAATAACTATGAAACTCCAAGATCCTGTCCAGCAAAAGACCGCCATGGCCATCCATTGGCAACACCTGCAACTACCGATAGGCCTGAAGACTGCGGCCGTCAGAACAGCCACCGATCACTTAGATCTCGCGCTGCCGGACTTCGGCGAAGAAGGGTTGATCCTGACATTTGTTAATTATAAAGGAGAATTGCTGGTCCGGTCAGGACGCATGCCCGACGAGGAAGGTCAGCCTGCCAGTCCCGGAATGGGCTTGTTATCCGTGGCAGACCGGCCGCTGGCGTTCCGGTCCTCCGGACCCATTCATTTTTCCGCGCTGGTCTTATTCATTCCCGCGCAATGGATCGGGGTTTTTCTGAAGAGCAATGCCCAATTTGGCAAGATCGAGCAGGTTTTGGCAACGGAGGAAAATATCATCACCAGCCGGCTCGGCAGAAGACAGATGTCCCTTTTCTCCGCTGCGCTGGCTCATTTTGAAAGCATGGGAGAAGACCAGCTGCGGATCCAGAACAATGTATTGAGCCTGCTGGAGTATTTTCTTTGCAACCGTCACCGTAGCCTGCTGGGCGTCACTGCTGCTTCCGATATCGATAATGAAGATGACCTGAGCCTGATCAGGGAGGTGGAATCTTATATATCCGAATATTATTGCTCGGACACTTTTACCGTGGATTCTATTTTAAAAAAGACGTATACCAGTTATCACCGGCTGAATTTCCTTTTCAAGTCAATACATGGAATGACCATTTCAGAATACATCCGTAACAAGCGGATCGAGAAATCGAAGGAAATGATTGCAGATAATGCCAAGTCCATCAGCCAGATCGCATATGAGATCGGTTATTCCAGTATCAGCAACTATATCCTGGCTTTCAAGAAAGTCTACCAGATCACGCCCGGTAAATATAAGAAGCAGATGGACAACCTGGCTTAGGCAGGACGCGGCATTCAATGGTCCGGGCCGGAAGTAGCATGACTGACCGGCAGCTTCAACGTTACCGTTGTTCCCTTCTGTTCAGTGCTTTCTACTGTCAATATTCCGTCCAGCCGCTGGGTAAGATCGAAGATGAATTTGTGGCCCAGCTGGCTGCCGCTGCTGAAATTCTCGACGTTGTCATTCCCCAGAAAGGCAGCAACCTGCTTTGGGCTCATGCCCTTCCCGGTATCTGCAATAGCAATCAGCACCTGTTTTCCTTCTTTTACCGCTTTGATCCGGATGGCGCCCCTGCTCGTGTATTTATTCGCATTGTCCGTCAGATTGCGGATGATCGTGATCAGCATGTGCGGGTCCGTGTACAGTTGCAGATCTTCGTCTACCTCATAGGAAATGCTGTTGCCTTTTTGCTGGACCTGCTCGTGAAAAAAGTCGTAGATCTCCTGCAGCAACGGGCGGATGTGAATGCACCGCGGGCTGATGTTGAAATTGTCTTTCTGACTGCTTACCCACAGCAAAAAGTCCTCGGAAAAATGGTTGATGTCCTGTGCGCCTTTTTTGACCCAGTAGGTCCGGTCCTTTATTTCCGCAGGAGAAAGATTGGCCTGGTTGTCATGCAGATCTCCGGCCAGCATGGTCAGGAATCGCAAGGGCGAGCGCAGGTCATGGATGACCAGGGAAATCAGCTTTTCACGCTGGGCATTCGTCTTCAGCAATGCCTGTTCGGATTTTTGCAGTTTGGCGACGGTCTCTTCCAGCCGTACCACTGTTCCCCTTAATTTTTCCGCCTTGATCCGGATCTCTTTTTTCTTTTCGATCAGTTTGAGCCGCAGTTGTATCAGGAGGATCAGGAAGAACAAGACTATTGCCGCGATGATCAGCTTGAAAGACGTTGTCTGGTAAAAGAGCGGCAGGGCAACAATACGCCACTCGCGGTACTGGTAATTATCTTTTCCGAAACCATTCACTTTGCGGACACGCAAAGTATAGCTGCGGGGCGCCAGTCTGTTGAGATTGATGACGCCGTCTTCGGGAATCTCTTTCCATTCTCCGTTGAGACCGGACAGATTATACTGCAAATAAAGATTATTCCGGTTGCCCAGGTAGGGGCAGGAAATCTCCACCGCGAGGTTGTCATAGCCTGCGGGGAGAGTGATCGTGTCCGATCGTCCGGTGAGATGGCCATCGATTTCGATATGGGTCATGTCGATGGTCCCGTGCGGGAATTCTGTAGATAGAGAATCCGTGTAGAAACAGACCAGTCCTTTCATCGACAGCAGCGTCACGAATCCGTCCGCAGTGATCAGGCCGCAGGAATTGAAGCCTCCGTTGAATTCATTGGTCAGCAACCCGTCCTGTCTTCCGTAATAATAATAATATAGCTGACTGCTCCCACCTGTACACCAGGCATCCATATCAGCTTTGGGTACCTTGAACAGGCCCTTGTTGCATGAGATCCAGATGGTCGATTGCCTGTCTTCCAGGAAACAATGGGCAGTGATCAGAAAGCCATTCTTGTCTAGAGGCATCTTAAACCACCTGGAATGATAGAAATAATAATAGCCCTGTCCGTAGGTGCCCAGCAGGAAGGACCCGTCTTTGCAACGGTGAATGGCCCTTACATGAGCGCCTGCCAGTTCAGACATCCTATGTGCCGTTCCGCTATCTGGTCTGTATTCCGTGAGCCCGTCGTCCGATGCCAGCCAGATACGATGCGGCCCAACCGACTGAAGGCATTCGTTGACCGCCTGGTCAGGGGGCTTGGTAAAAAGACGCCTGAAACTGTCGCGGCCTCCCGGCGCAAACTCCAACTGCCAGAGAGATCGCTCCGTGAGGCAATAGAGGCGTCCGTCCGCATCTTCCGTATAGTCCACGATGCCGGCATCCAGGGCCGGCCATGCTTTGGTGATACCGAGGCTGGCGTTTAGCCTGCGGGGAAGATCGTTAGCGGCCCCCCAAACCTGATTTTTCCGGTCAATGTAGAGACATCGTTGCCACATCGGTAAACTGTCTTTTACCGGCTGCCACCGCCCATCTGGCCGGAATTTGAACTTGTCCGTCAGGATATCTCCTTCTGGGGACAGGGCCAGTGGACCGAAAAGGTAACGGACCATTTGCTGCCCAAGCCCGGCCGGCCAGTAGCCGGCGCCGAAGCTATTCCTGCGAAGAAGATAAAAGCCTTCCGTACGGGTGGCGATCAGCAGCAGATCGAGCCCCGGATTATATTCGATTGCCGAAATGTTGGGGATAAAGTCCAGATTGACGAGGAAAAGGGCCTGTACCTTGCCATCTTTTGCCGGGAAGAGGCGGTAAAGATCATTACCGGCCAACAGGTGATTCGTCCTGCCGCAGGTATAGAGATGAAAGCGTTGCCTGATAGCTGCCGTCATCGATGCGGTGTGATGAAAATCACCGGCTATAGGGCTTCCATTCCCCATCTTGCGCCCGTCTTCATACTCCGCGGTCACTACTTCCCCGTCAATAAGATACAGTCTCTTGTCCTGCAGCAGGTATTGAGTCGGCCGGCCGGCAACGCCGGTCAGGATATTCAAAGCCTTCCCATCAAAATAATACAGGCTGTCTTTGTAGACCAGGTAAACCTTACCTGCATCGGCGACATAGAAATTTTCATTATTATCGAAAAGGTACCTGAAGATCAGTTTGCGCCGGCCGGCCTCGGAAAGGGAGGGGGCATTCCGCAAAAAAGCGCTGAAATCAAACAATTGTTTCCTTGCATTGAGCAGGTAGGGCGCTTTCAAGGCTGACGTATTGATGGGGCTCAGGACCTGGTTGTTATTACCCGGATAACGATACAAATTGTGGTCATCGGTCTGGAAATACATAGTTCCCTGATCATTTTTCCCCAGGTACATGATATTGGATTCCATGACGGGCTTGTCGTCAGGATAGTATAATTTGAAGGAACTGCCATTAAAACGGGCCAGGCCCACCTGTGATGCAAGCCATAAATAGCCGTCCTTATCAAACAGGAGATCGTTAATACTGTTTTGCGGTAACCCGTTTTCGTCAGTGAAATGCTGGACGGAATAACCGTTGGCCGATCCGGGCTGAGTCAGGGCAGGTGTGACAGAAAAGAAAAGGACAATAGAAATCAGAAGCCTGATAAACTTGTTTGTCATGCCTTAACCTTAAGAGTTAAATATAGTAGAAAAAAAACGAATGATACAGACACAATGACCGTTTTTTTATATTAGCATTTTCCAAAATGCTTAATCAGCGGAATGACTGTCAGATAAGTTTTATTGCAGCGTTTGTCTGCTCGCGTTGTATTTTTATTATTTTGAGCATGGGCGGGAAGGAGGGAGGGGGTATTTTTATGACAACAAAATCAATATTCTATGAATACTTTATACCCATCCGTCGTGCCTTCCCTTGTCATACCCCTTATGTCGCATTCGTTCCGACAACTTGAGCATTCGTTCCGACAACTTGCATAGATCGGTCATTGCAGGTTTTATCCATTCACCAAATGGTCAATTTATGCCAGTATTTGATGTCTCGATCAACATTCTTGTGATGCTGCCGTTGCTGGTTATCGCTGCCTTATCAGGATTTCTTGTCAGAAGCGGGCAGCTCAGACGCCAAAAGCGACAAATTAACGAACTGGAAAAGGAAATGATGCAGGCCTATGCCGAATTGCTGGAGGCGCAGAAAGATTACTGCGAGCTGAAAACCAGGTTGAAGGAAGAGGATAGCCCGGTCATCTCCATTATGGAGACGAAAAGCCAGGAGTCGGCCAAACAGCAGCAGCCATTACCTGACAGCACCAAAATCCGGAAGAACGGGGCCACGGGCTGATCCGCTTTTTATGCTTTTCCCTGCAGCCGGACGTGAGCCTGGCGGCAGATTGTCCTATTGCGTATATGTCGAGGCGATATTGAGTATGGATTGTGCCCCGATGTTAGTCTTTTTACTACGAAGTCACGCGGAAAGCCAGTAAACCTCTATACTATGTCGTACCCTTTAAACAGGCTGGGAATGGCCATTTTCCCCGGCATCCCTGCTATTCTGCCGGCCATCGGCGTCAAAGGAGCACCAGCCTTAAATTATTTTCATTCCAGCGTCTTCGCCAGTCATATTTTTGTTAATCCTACGTTATACAATAGTGATACTGTATTGAATCACCCTGCTGGCGGTTTCAGCGATGAAATCTATTATCCTATAACCAAAATCCTAAACCAATGAAACTTTTTACCAACCTTCTGTGCAAGGTTGCCCTATCATCCATGGTGCTAACGGCCCCGGCGATGATAACGAGCCATTCTGATGCCGGCGGGTCGCTGCCGGATAAAGAGGCTGACATGCCTTTCTATTCATCCATGGTCATTAAAAATTTTATTGACCATCTGACTGTTGAGCCTATACTGGCCTACCACAAAGCAAAGGCAGAATCTGTGGCCGCCTCCGTTACGTACATAATCAAAAAGACGGTTGCCCCCGTTGCCACGGCAACGGTTGGAAATAGCGCCCGCACGGTGATGGGCGCTGCTGCGAAATCGTTGGAACTCCGCCGCGTCATCAATGAATCTGCACTTATATACAGCCATATGGAACTCGAAAGGGAAGGATTGAGTGAAAAAGCATTCGAATATGCCTGGAGGGGATATCATAACCTGGTGAAAAAAGGCAGTATCCGGAACATAAGCGTATTGTCCATCTGTGATTTTAGCCAATCTTCCTGCTCCAGGCGGATGTATGTGCTGGACTTACAGCACCAAAAGCTGCTCTACCGGACCTTTGTTGCCCACGGCCAGAATTCCGGAAGCGAATATGCAGATTCGTTTTCCAACGAGCCTGAATCTTTTAAAAGCAGCCTGGGATTTTACGTGACACAAAAGACTTATTACGGTCATAACGGCCTGTCGCTTCACCTGAATGGAGTGGACAAGGGTTACAATGATCAGGCTTTGAAAAGGAATATCGTATTGCACGGGTCGGCTTATGTCGGCGATCAATACTTGCAAAACTTTGGTACCCTGGGTACGAGTCTCGGTTGTCCGGCCATTCCTGCAGCCATTAGCGGCCGGATCATCCGAAAAGTGAGGGATGGAAGCTGTTTCTTCATCTATCACCCGACTTCGGAATACCTGGACCATTCGACGGTCATTAACAATTAACTGTTAAAACGCAAATCAGCATGACGAGGACTTTCCTGGTAGAGAGAAGACATCGGTCGAAAGAGATTACGCTCAAAGGCGGAATAGCCCTCCTGATTTGCTTTCTGATAGGCGTTGCCGCCATCATACTGTTGGTGTATACCTTATTGTAAAGTTAATGCATAGCAACTGTCGCATAGTTGCATTTCCATCCTGTTCTCAGGACAGAAACATTCCAGAGCCGATCGAAAGGTCGGCTTTCTTATTGTGCGCCTCCCGGCTTATACCAGCGGTACCCAGACCGTTACCCGGGTGCCCTTGTCTTTTTCACTCCTGATGGACAGGTTGCCACGGAGGATCTTCATCAGGTCTTTGATGATCAGGTAGCCCAGTCCATTGCCTTTTCGGTTGTCCACATTGGCTGAAGAAATAATAAAGTGATCAGCCATAATGTTATTGATCTGCTCGGGGGTCATTCCGACGCCCGTGTCCTCGATGAGAAGGGCTACTCCTTCCTTGCCGGAGGTGCTGCTGACGCGTACATATCCTTCGGACGTGAAATTGATGCCATTGAGGATCAGGTTATAAAGAACGATCTTGACCGGCTCTATGTACTGAAAAAGGATCAGTTGTTCATCTATATCGTTGATCAGGCCGATTTGTTTCTGTCTCGCCATAGCACTAAAAATGCCGGTCAGCTGGGTGACAAGCCCATGCAGGTTGAAGCTTTCTCTCGCCATGCGACGGTCTTCATTCTTGTATTTGATCCAGTTGAGTATATTGGTGGACAGCAATTCGAGCTCTTTGGAGGTGTTGGCCATTTCTCCAATGGCTTCCTGTTGCAATTCTTCCGTCAGCCCATGTCTTTTCTCGATAAGGTTTTTGCCGGTGAGATGCAGGAACCGCAGCGGCGTGATCAGGTCATGGCTGATGATAGAGATCAGCCTTGTTTTGATGGTATCGGTCTTTTCCAGTTCCTCATTCTTGCTCTGTAATTCCCGGGTCTTTTCGGCGATTTGCTGCTCCAATCTGTTTTGCCTGATCTTGAATTGACGGGTACGCAGCCGGACGATGCCGATCACCAGGGCAGTGAACAGGCAAAGGCCCAATAGCCAGCTCCATAATTGCTGATACCAATGTGGCTGGATAGAGAAATCATATTCCGTATAAATGTAGTTGCCGGTACCGAACCCGTTTGACTTACGCAGGAGCAGCCGGTAATTACCCGATTGCAGGTTACTGAAATGTAATTTGGGACCAGACCCGACCTCCAATGGCTGCCAATCTTTGATATAGGGGTCCAGCCGGTATTCGATGCGCAGGTTTTCCTTGTCGGCCCAGGCGGGAAACCCCAGGTTGAAGACCAGTTCGCGGGTATTGCAAGACAGGTCGGCCCTGACCAGGGAATTGACATTGATGGCCACGCTGTCGGCGGTGAAACCATCGATATAGATCTGTCCTTCCGGCAGCCGGGATACGGGGAGGGTCGGGTTGACCCATACCAGCCCATCCATGGTCGGGAAAGACAGAACGCTATCATTCAACTGCAATGCGCAGGGGGTGCACCCCCCGTTCAGTTCGGTGATATCCATCCCATCTCTGCGGCCATAATAATGATAATAGACAGATGTGATATTACTGTCGAAGGCCGCCATCATGTCTTCCGGCCGTGCCCGGAACAGCCCTTTGTTCGTACTGATCCAGCAATAACCCAGCTTGTCGGCGATAAAGCAGTGGGCATAGAGCAGATAACCGTTCTTATCCACCGGGACAGGCTGGATCTTCCCATCCTTGCAGAGAAAGATCCCCCGGCCATAGGTGCCGATAAACAGAAAGCCTTTGTATTTCCACAGCGCCCTGACGCAGATGCCCGGTATATACAGCAGCGTATCAACGGCATAGGTCAGGGTGTTGTACCGCAACAGGCCGTTGCAACTAGCGATCGCCAACTGGCCCGGACTCATTTCCAGCATGGAAAATGGGGCATTGCCGTTGACGTCTGCCAACGGATACCGATACCGGTAGTCGATCCTGTCATCGTGAAGTTCACCAATCCCGATGGCATTGGCCACATATAGCCGGCCACCCGTCATAGCAAAGCCGTCGGTAATGGAACCTGCTCCCGGGAGGATCTTTGTCGTCCGGCGGGTTCGGTAATCGTAGGAAAAGATACTGTCGTCACGACTGTACCACAACACGCTGTCTGGGGTGGTCAACACAAAATTATTGAACGGGCGCCGGGCTACAGGCAGGTTGGCCGGGCCGGCAGGCGAATCCGGCAACACATCTCCCGCGCTGGTTAGGATAGCTGCCCCCTGCGGGCGCCGGAGGCTTGCCGCAGGCGATGCCGGCAATGCGACCTGGCTGTAGTAAGCCGTAGAGGATTCCGGAGATGTCATGGCTGCTTTCACCGGTTTGACTTCGTTTCTCCGGATGACGATGATCCCCTTGGAGGCGGTACCTATAAAAACGGTCCCGTTGACGGGATCATAAGCAAGAAAGCCGAGGACAGCGTCCGTGGGAATAGACTGGCATATCAGCCGCGCGACGAGTTGGTGACCGTCGTAATCCAGTAGCCAGGCCCGGGTGCCGCCGACCAGGATGGGGTGGCTCATGCTGTTGTCCCAGAATAGTTTTTGCGGCGGTTCACCCCCTATCCCTGTCAGGCTGACCGGCGTTTTCTGCCCGGTTGCAGGATCCAAACGGTAAAACTCCTTTTTGCCACTGAAAACCCATATTTGTCCGGCAAGGTAGAAAGGCTTCGATGCAGGCTGGAGGGCAGCGACGAAAACTGGCGTCTTATAACCGATCCGGTAATCATAAAGGGTGTCGAAGCGGGTGAGCAGGAGCCGGCTGTCGCTCAATGGGATCAGGGATTCCGACCCAAAAAAACTGAAGCCAAAGCCGGTGGGTTGCTGCAGGGAAGACTGCTGGAACAATTTTCCGGATGCGATGAGACCTGTCAGCTGAAAGGTGCTCGCGCGGGTATCGATTTTCACGCGTCCCATGAATTGCAGCCGGTTGCGCATGACAAAGAACAGATCTCCCGCTTCATCCGAGGTATAGATCCTTCCATCTCTGCTTTTCAGCAGGAAGAGCATTCTTTCAGAAAATAATTGCGGTGTATTAGCCTTTGAAAAGGTGACAAAATCAACTCCATTATAGCGGGTTATCCCGGCCTCCGTCGCGATCCACAGGAAGCCCGTCTGTTCATCCCACTGAACCCCTTTGATGCCATTGGAAGGAAGCCCGTTGTCTGTAGTAAATCTCTCAACAAGGTAGTCAGGTTGGGCGGGAAGGATAAGACAGCAGCCCAGCAACAGTGCAGCCAGACCAATTATCTTAATAATTGACATTATACAAGGTAGCCAATTCTATTAATTCTTTCAGGTTTGTAGTCAGGGTTTTCTCGAATATCCGGTTCTTTACCGTAGAGACGGTATTCATTTTTACATTCAGGGTTTGGGCGATCTCTTTGGTGCCCAACCCTTTCAGCACATAGTGAAGGATCTCCAGCTCGCGGGGGGCGAGGGCAGAGAAGGGGTTGTTCGGATACCTGGTGCCCGGATCATCCCGCAAAGATTGTTCATTTAACAGGAAACGCCGCAAAAGACGGATCGTCTCTTCTTCCGGCGTCGTCTTGGGAAGATAGTGATCTATACCATATTGGCGCAGCGCCTTGCCATATACTTCCGCCGGTTGCATGGAAAATACCATTACCCTTAATTCCGGATACAGCTTGCGGATCGCAGGAAGGATTTCCAGCGTACTGCCGTCCGACAAGATAATATCCAATACGAGATGGGAGTACTTCTTTTTCGCCAGTTCCTTCATCAATTCATTGCAACTGGTCACTTCGGATACGGCTGTAAAACCCAAATGCAATTGCAATAATAGCTTCAGACCTTTTCGGATCATGCTGTGATCGTCAGCCAGTAATATTTGTGGTTGCATTGTGAGGCTAATGTTCAACAATAAAAAAGAACCTGCTGTAGAATTAATTCTACTCTCCGTTGGGGTAAAGCTATTAATTTGCTGGACGTAAAGATCAGCCAACCTCAAATGCTGATTCAGATCAAGTATTCGCATGACCCTCTAAATTCAACCTGTGTCCTGCAATATCCTGTTATTTCGGATATGACCTACGTCAGACCTGTCATCCTTACGGTTCGATCATAACAACCTATTTTTTAAATTTAATCTTTTGTTATGTCAGGTTTTAAATTGAGAATCAATGGTTTAACGAATATTCCCTATGCTGCAGCCATCCAGGAGTCGCTGCCTTTCGATCAGTCTTTTGAAGTACAATACCTTTTCGACCGGCAATGGAGCTCGATCATCGTCAAGCCTATCCTCGTTCATTCTGTTGTTATTTTCCTGGTCAACTTCCCTGACCGCGACGGTGACTCCATGGCGCTGGTCTATAATGAAAAAGATACCTGGTCCGATATCGAGAAAGAGTCGACCGGTCAAACGACAGCCATCGGCATAGCCATCGAGAATTACTACTCCAACCGCTATCTGCATGTACCGCCTTCCCATTTGCTCAATTGATCTCATCAACCGGCAACGTTCTATATGCCTGAATTAGAAGACGTACAAGAGCAGGATCTTCCCGTCCTGCATTTACAACTGGGATCCCCGGAAGCCTTCAAGGTGCTTTTTTTCCAGTATTACCCGGAATACCTTTCGTTTGCGGTCATGTGCCTGGGGGATCAGGATCATCTGGTTGCGCGTAATCTGACAGTGGAAGCTTTTTTCCTGTTGTGGGAACGGCATAATGATTTTGACAGGGAAAAGACGATCAAAGCCTTCCTTTATCTCGCGGTACGCAACAAATGCCTACATTATTTGCCGTCCCGTTCCCGCACTGATCTCCCGTCCGTTACTCCTCCTTCTTCCTTACCAAGGGATATGCTGAGAGATATTTTTGACTATATCGACCGGTCGAATTTTTTTGCCTATTGAAGGGGATAGCCTAGTTTTATAGAGATGACCTATCCGACGATCTTGCAGAGTGCCGACCCTGTCGAATTGGAACAGGCGGTCGCCGACAATCATAAGGAGCTGTTCAGACAGGAATCACTTGCGCTGGGCGGCAATTTTATCACTGATGGCGGTCTTTGCTGGACGACGGGCACGCCTGAGAGCAGTTCCATGATCGCCTTTCCTGATGTTACGACTGAAAGTGCATCCGGCCTGCTGGATGGACTGGTGTCTTTTTATCTTCGTCATCCGCCGCGGGGTTCGGGCTGCTGGTCCCTGGACCCACCCAGCCCGCCGGACCTGGGCGTTCGCCTGCTGGCCCGCGGGTGGCAGCCTGGCTGGCGCCCTCTCTGGATGGGCCTGGACCTCGAACAACTGCAGACTCATCATCCTTCCCCGAAAGGCCTCACCATTGTCCGGGACAACGATCGTTCACTGATCTCCGTCACTCATCTGCCATATGCGCGGGTAGTCATCCCTGTGCCTTCCGGCGCTGCCTTTCCCGGGCAATGGATGCGTTTCATTGCTACCCTCCGTGGTAGGGTTGTTGGGCAAAGTGTTGTTTTTATGACCACCGGACCAAGGGGCGTGGCTGGCATCTACCATGTGGGTGTGGTGCCTCGCGCCCGGGGTAAGGGCATCGGAAAGGCCGTCACCCTGACCGCCTGCCTCTATGCCCGGCAAAAGGGATATCGGTACGCGGTATTGAATTCAACCCATGCCGGCCGGCATCCATATGAGCAATTGGGTTTTTCAACGGTTGGACAGGGATGGACCTGGTGGCTCATGATCGATAAACTGATGGCTCATCCGCCGGGTATCCAGGCTGTCAGGCTGGCGGAGGCCATTGGCCTTGGCGACGGGGCGGAACTCAACCGGTTAGGTCCGCTGTATACACCCGAAGAGCTCGACCAGCCAATGACCAATGGAATGACCCCGATGCAACTGGCTGTGCATTGCCGGCAACTGCCGGCGGCAGAATGGCTGGTCAATGAGGGAGTGAATTATACTGCGTTGGACGCCTGGGATCTCGGCTGGAAAGACCGTGCCCGGCAGCTGCTGCAGCACAAGCCCGGCCATATCGACCGGCTTTACGGCGAAGAAGCAACGACCCTGCTGCATATTGCCGCCGAACGTAATGATGGCGAACTGGCGGAACTCGCGCTCTCGGCCAACCCCGACCTGCAGCTGAAGGATAAGGCTTTTAAGGCTACACCCCTGGAATGGGCACGACATTTCGGCCATACGGATATCATCCGGCTGATACATACGAAAGAGCGCAAAGGCTGAGTACGCATTAAAGTGGATGGACGGTTAGCGACGTAACGGAATTATGGTGTACTTTTTAACTTTTTATAACCACCATCGCATGAGAAAATTGCTATTCCGCTACTGCTATCTGCTTGTCAGGGGCGTTGCCATCATTTTAATCGGTGTGATCGCTGCTCCTGTTGTTTCCCGTGGACAGGATACTTCCTTATTTGAGAATCTTCGCTGGCGCATGATCGGCCCGCATCGTGGCGGTCGTACTGTCGGAGGTTGCGGAGTGCCGCAACAGCCCAATGTATTCTATATAGGCGTCAACAATGGAGGGGTCTGGAAAACGACCGATTTCGGAAGGACCTGGGATCCGATATTCGACGATCAGCCTACCGGCTCGATCGGTGATGTTGCGGTGGCGCCTTCCGATCCGAATATTGTATATGTCGCCAGCGGGGAGGGCATCCAGCGGCCCGACCTCTCGGTAGGTGATGGAATTTACCGGTCCTCCGATGCGGGTAAGACCTGGACGCACCTGGGGTTGGCAGAGGGTCAGCAGATGGGTGGATTGGCGGTCGATCCGCATGATCCCAACCGGGTTTTTGTGGCCGTGCTGGGCCATCCTTACGGGCCCAATGTTGAAAGAGGGGTCTATCGTAGCGTTGACGGCGGCAAGACCTGGGAGAAAGTACTGTATAAAGATGAAAACACAGGCGCCGTGCAGGTGAGTATCGACCCGGTCAACCCGCAGATCGTATTTGCCGACCTTTGGGCGGGACGACAGGGACCTTGGGAGAACGGCGCATGGAACGGGCCTAACAGCGGTCTGTTCAAATCCACCGACGGCGGTACGACCTGGCGGCAACTCACCGCAGGGCTGCCTACTCCGGAAGAGGGACTTACACGAATCGGGTTCTGCATTGCGCCTTCCGATCCCAGTCGTCTATACGCCACCGTTGCCGCAGGACCTACTAATGGCGGCATCTACCGCAGCGACGACGCCGGTGAATCCTGGAAGAAATTGAATAGTGATCAGCGGTTTTGGGGCCGCGGAGACGATTTCGCGGAAGTCAAGGCAGATCCGAAAAATAAAGACATCGTCTATACGGCAGATGTGGTGGTCTGGAAATCTGCGGATGGCGGCATGTCCTGGGATGCCTTCAAAGGCGCCCCCGGCGGCGATGACTATCACCGGCTCTGGATCAACCCCGATCACCCGGAGATCATGCTGGTGGCTTGCGACCAGGGCGCCATCGTCACCGTCAATGGCGGACACACTTTCTCTTCCTGGTATAATCAGCCGACGGCGCAGTTTTATCATGTCATCACCGATAACGCTTTCCCCTACAATGTCTATGGCGCCCAACAGGAAAGCGGCTCGATCGGGATCGCTTCACGCGGCAATGACGGGGAGATCACCTTCCGTGAATGGCATCCTGTCGGCGTGGAGGAATATGGGTATGTGGCGCCTGACCCTTTGGATCCGAATATTATTTATGGCGGTAAGATCACCCGCTATGACAAACGCACGGGGCAGGTGCAGAACATTGCCCCTGAAGCAGTTCAAAGCGGTCAGTATCGATTCCTGCGTACCGCGCCCGTCCTGTTCTCTCCGACCGATCCGCATACCCTTTACTTTGCCGGGAATGTTTTATTCAAAACCAATAATGGCGGGCACTCCTGGCAGGTGATCAGCCCGGACCTCAGCCGCGAATCCTGGGCTGTTCCGGCCAGTGTAGGCATTTACAATACAGATGCCGTGACAAAAATGGCAAGGCGGGGTGTGATCTATACCGTTGCCCCCTCACCGGTAGATCCCCTGACGATCTGGGCGGGCACCGACGACGGACTCGTACATGTTACCCGGGACGGTGGAAAGACCTGGAAGAATGTCACACCGGCCGGTATCGCCGACTGGACTAAAATATCCCTGATTGAAGCCGGTCATAGTGACGCGGGCACTGCCTATGCGGCCGTCAACGGCATCCGGATCGACGATATGCACCCACATATCTACAAGACGCACGACGGCGGCCTGTCCTGGACGGCCATCGGCGCCGGTCTGCCTGATGATCCTATCAACGTTATCAGAGAAGACCCTAAACGCAAAGGCCTCCTGCTGGCCGGTTCCGAGCGCAACGTATGGATCTCCTTCGATGACGGCGCGCATTGGGCATCTCTTCGATTGAATATGCCTGCTACATCCATTCGCGACCTTGTCTTTAAAGATGCAGATGTGGTGGTGGCTACCCATGGCCGGTCATTCTGGATCCTGGACGATATTGCACCGCTGCGTGAAATGGGACCGGCGACAGCCGCGCAGGACGCAGCCCTGTACAAACCAGATCCGGCGATCCGGGTACGCTGGAACATGAACCCCGATACTCCGCTGCCGGGTGACGAACCAGCCGGTGAAAACCCACCTGATGGAGCGGTGATCGATTATTACCTGAAAGGGGATGCCGCGGGCCCGGTAACGCTTGAAATTGCCGATGGCGCCGGAAGAGTGCTTCGCCGTTTTTCCAGCACCGATACGCTGTACGAGATACCCGATGTCAATATTCCGCCTTACTGGATCCGGCCCCAGCAGATCTTGTCTGCCAAAGAGGGCCCTCACCGCGTGACATGGGACCTGCATGAGCAGCCGCTGAATATCCCCGCGTCGTATCCTATCAGCGCGGTGGTGGGCAATACTGCGCCTGTCGCTACTTCTCCATGGGTGATGCCCGGCGCCTATACGGTCAGTCTGATTGTTAACGGTAAGACATACGCGCAAAGGCTGACGGTAAAGACGGACCCGCGGGTAAAAACACCCTTGACCGCTTTGCAGCAGCAATATGATCTGGCGGAACGGGCCTACAAAGGGTGGGACAGCGCCATGCATGCCTATAGTCAGGTGCACGCGCTGCGTTTAGGGATCGCCGCGTTATTGTCCCGGAGCTCCGGCGCCGTCACTACCACGCTGCAGGCGCTGGATGCCAGGGTGGCCCCGCTCGAAGGCGCCGGCCGGAGAGGCAGTAACCGTGGCGCTCCCCCCGCCGGTACCCAGCTAAAAGCCTTCTTACGGCTACAGGGAGAATTCTCAAATGTTTTCGGCATTATCGAAGACGCAGATCTGGAGCCTACCGTCCAGGCGACACAAGCGCTTCATGGGGCGGAGCAGGGAGAGCGGCAGACGATGTCGGCCTGGACCAATCTGCAACAAAAAGATCTCCCGGCGCTGAACGCGCAGCTGAAAGCGGCCGGACTTGAAACACTGACTGTACAACCATAACTGATATGAAACCAATACTCACTCTTCTTTTGACCAGCGTGCTGCTGCCCGGGCTGTTGACAGCCCAGAAAAAAGGCGGCCTCGCAACGGCTCCGACGGCTTCGGACCCGGTAGATTCTACCTATTTCGCTGCCTTAAAATACCGGCTGATCGGCCCGTTCCGGGGTGGTCGTGCAGATGCGGTTTCCGGCAGCCTGACCAACAGAAACCTTTTTTATTTTGGCGCCACCGGCGGCGGTCTCTGGAAGACCACGGATGGCGGCAGTAACTGGAAGAATGTCTCCGACGGATTTTTCGGTGGAGGGATCGGTGCGGTTGCCGTCGCGCCCAGTGATGAGAGCATCGTGTATGCGGGTGAAGGCGAGAGCACGCTTCGCAATAATGTTTCCGAAAACCTGGGCGGCATCTGGCGCACCGACAACGGGGGGCGCAGCTGGCATAACCTCGGGCTGAAGGACAGCCGGCATATCGCCCGTATTGTCGTCCATCCAAAAAATCCGGATATCGTCTGGGTCGCTGTCCTCGGTCACTTGTTCGGGCCCAATACGGAACGGGGGGTATACAACACTACCGATGGCGGCAAGACCTGGCGTCGCGTGCTGTTTGTCAATGACGAGATTGGCGCTTCGGAGATCATCATGGAGCCTGGGAACCCTTCGGTATTGTATGCGGGGATGTGGCGGGTGCGACGGACACCTTACAGCATGGAGAGCGGCGGCGAAGGCAGCGGCCTCTACAAGAGCACGGATGGCGGCGAAACCTGGACCAATATTTCCGCGCACAAGGGGTTGCCAAAAGGTCTTTGGGGCGTAGTCAATGTCGCCGTGTCCGCTACCAACCCCGATAAGGTCTTTGCCATGATCGAAAATGTCGCGGGCGGGCTATATGTCAGCACGGACAAGGGCGACACGTGGACAAAGCTGAATACCGACAATGATATCAAGCAACGGGCATGGTATTTCAACCGGGTATATGTCGATCCTACCAATGACAATATCCTTTATATCCTCAACGTCGAGTTCATGCGCAGCCTGGATGGCGGAAAGACTTTCACCCACTTCCCTTCTCCGCACAGCGATCATCATGATCTCTGGATCGATCCGGCGGACGGTCACCGGCTGATCCTTGCAGATGACGGCGGCGCGCAGGTTAGCTTTGACGGCGGCAATGACTGGAGCAGTCTCGATAACCAGCCTACCGCGCAGATCTATCGCGTGCACACGGATAGCGCTTTCCCCTATCACATCCTGGGCGCGCAGCAGGACAATACCAGCATCCGGATCAAAAGCAGAACGCCCGGGGCGGCCATCACTGCAAGGGACTGGGAACCGACGGCCGGCTTCGAAAGCGGCTGGATCATTGCCGACCCGCTGGATCCCGATGTCGTCTTTGGCGGCAACTATGACGGCTATCTCGGCCGGCTGAACCACCGGACCGGCGAGAACCGCGCCATCGACGTATGGCCCGACAATCCGACCGGATCGGGCGCCGACTCACTGAAATACCGGTTCCAATGGGATTATCCTATCTTCTTTTCTCCGCATGACCCCCACCGTTTATATGCCGCGGGGAACTGTCTGTTCGTGACGGAAGATGAGGGACAAAGCTGGCGGCAGATCAGCCCCGATCTGACGACGAATGACAAATCGAAGCAGGGCCCGAGCGGCGGTCCTATCACCAAAGACAATACTTCGGCGGAATACTATTGCACCATCTATACGGCCACCGAGTCGCCGCTGGAAAAAGACCTGTTATGGACGGGCAGCGACGACGGGCTGATCCATGTCTCCAAAGACGGGGGCGTGCATTGGGAAGATGTTACGCCGCCGACGGCCGGAAAATGGACGCTGTGGAATTCCGTCGAACCCGATCCGTCGAAAAAAGGCGCAGCCTATTTTGTCGGGACAAGGTTCCGGCTCGATGACTACACCCCCTATATCTACAGGACCGAGGACTATGGCAAGACATGGAAGCTGATCACTAAAGGAATCGACCCCACGCACTTTGCGCGTGTTGTCCGAGCGGACCGCCGCAGGCCGGGGCTGCTGTATGCTGGAACGGAATACGGGATGTACATCAGCTTTGACTATGGTGAGCACTGGAAGCCCTTCCAGCTCAACCTGCCCATCGTGCCGGTGACGGATCTGACCATCAGGGATAATAATCTGATCGTCGCGACACAGGGCCGCGCCTTTTGGGCGCTGGACGACCTGAACCTCGTGCAGCAGATGTCCGCCGATGCCTTGCAGCCGCGCCTGCATGTATTCACGGTAGAGGATGCATGGCGGATGGAAGGCGGTGGTCGCCGCAACCACGGTGACCGGTCCATTGCGAACGTCGGTCAGAACCCGCCCAATGGCGCCGTCTTTCATTACTGGCTAAAAGATGCGCCGGATTCGCCCCGCGTGTCCATCACGATCTACGACAAGCAACAGAAACTCATCCGTACGTTCAGCTCGCGATCAAAGCAGCCGGAAACGCAGCTGGAATGCGATAAGGGTATCAATACCTTTGTATGGGATATGCAGTATCCTCCGGCAGAAAAGGTACCCGGGATGGTCCTTTGGACCGGTGGCGCCGGAAGCCCCAAGGCCGCGCCCGGTCATTACACGGCGCGTATCCGGTATGACCATGATTCTGCCGACGTTCCTTTTACAATCAAGGCTGATCCCAACTATCATATGACGGAGGCTGACTATGATGCACAGGTAGGATTTCTGTTACAGGTCCGGGATAAATACGATACGGTCCAGAAGGCCATCCTCCGAATCCGAAGCCTACGTATGCAATTGCAGGAATTGAACGGCCGGCTGGATAGTACCGCCAAACCGGTCCGGAAACTATCGGACAGCCTTATCCGACAACTGACGGGCATCGAAGAAGCCTTGTATCAGACCAAATCCAAGAGCGGCGAGGATGCGCTGAACTATCCGATCAGGCTGAATGACAAGCTATCCGGGATTTACGGGTTTGCTTCCGACGGGTATCACCCGCCCAGCCGGCAGGCGCGTGAGGTCTTTGCCGACCTGAGCGCTCGGGCGGATGTACAGCTGAACCGGCTCAACGACATCATCCATACCGGCATCACGGAGCTGAATAAGCTGGTATACGAACGACGGGTGCCGATGATCAGTCCAAAAGAGAGCGAGGACGAAAAAGAATAAATACCGATCAATCCGATTCGATATGGATACGAGCTGGCTGGACATTTCATCTACCATTGGCCTTATTGCGACGGCGGTGCTGACCTTTAACCTGCTGCTGGGTATGTTGCTCAGCACGGCGTACCGGCGTTCGCCGTTATGGAAGAAATTGCCGGGATGGGTAAAGAAGATCAGCGTTGATGACCTGCATAACTGGACGGCCTATGTCGCCCTGGCGCTTGCGCTGGCACATCCGCTGCTCGTGCTGCCCGATGCTTCCCTGCGGTACCGGCTGGCGGATATCGTCTGGCCTGCGCGTGCTCCGCATCAGCCTTTTCAGACAGTGCTGGGCGCCCTGTCGCTTTATGCGGTGATCGTCGTCATCATTACTACGCAAAAGGCAGTGAAAAGAAAGCTGGGGTTCAGGAGCTGGAAAAATATCCACCTGATCTCCTATGGCACAGCGATATTGTTCATTATCCACGGGATCATGATGGACCCCGAGCTAAAAGACAGACCGGTGGACTGGCTGGATGCGGAGAAGATGCTGTCGGAGATCTGTGGTATCATCCTGGTCGCCGCTACCCTGGTCCGGTACAGGTGGCACCGGAGGAAACAGCAGATAATGCCCCGATCTTAACCAATGTTATACCGATTTGAACGCGTGGCGTCTTTGTTAGCGCTCCTATGGTAATTTTCATGTTAAATTTATCCGTATGCAAAGGAAAATATGCATGCTGATGATGGCGTTTGCCGGCTGGATCATGAGCGGAAAAGTCGCCGCACAGTCGATTGACAGCACGCTTTTCAATCAGCTCCACTTTCGCTTCATTGGTCCTGACGGCAACCGGGCGATCGCGGTGGCCGGCGTACCGGGCGACCGGAATATTTCATATGTCGGCGCTGCCTCCGGGGGTATCTTCATGACCGAAGATGGCGGAGTGAACTGGCGGCCGGTCTTCGACAGCATGGACAATTCGTCTATCGGAGCGCTGGCGGTGGCACCTTCCGATCCCAAACAGGTATGGGCAGGCACCGGCGAGAGCTTTCTTATCCGGCCGGCCGAGGCGATGGGGAATGGCGTTTACAAATCCGCCAATGCCGGCCACAGCTGGAAAAATATGGGCCTGCAGGCAACGGGCAGGATCAGCCGGGTGATCGTCGATCCCGCGGACCCGAATATCGTGTATGTGGGCGCCCTTGGGAATACCCATGCGCCACAGCAGGAGCGGGGTGTATACAAGACCACCGACGGCGGCCGGACATGGGATCGTATTCTTTTTGTCGATTCCCTGACGGGCTGCTCCGATATGGCCATCGACCCGCAGCATCCCGGCACCCTGTTTGCCGCGATGTGGCAGATCTCATTCAAGACCTGGAAGTTGAACAGCGGCGGTCCCGGCAGCGGCATCTTCAAGACGACCGACGGCGGGAAGACCTGGACCCGGCTGACCAATGGGCTGCCCGGAGGACCAGACCATCCTGTCGGCAAGACATCGGTCGACGTAGCGTATAGCAGCCCCAATATCGTCTATGCGCTGATAGAAAATAAAGATCCCGAGCTGTACAGGTCGGAAGATGGCGGCAGCACGTGGAAGAGGATGTTCACCAGTCATTCGATGGCGCAGCGGGCCTCCTACTATACCCGGGTCCGGGTATCGACGGGTGATCCCAATGATGTATTCACGATCTGCGTGACGGTGATGGAATCGAAGAACGGCGGGAAATCATGGAATGGGAAGGATCAGAACGGGACCTATGATCCGGGAGGCGACACCCACGACATGTGGTTCGATCCGAAGGACCCCGACCGGGCGATGGTGGCCCATGACGGCTGTCTGAACATGACCTTTACCCGTGGTAAGACCTGGCAGAACGTCAACCTGCCCATTGCACAGATGTATCATGTCGCCGTGGACAACCAGGTCCCTTATTTTGTCTATGGCAACAAACAGGACGGCAGTTCCTATCGTGGACCGAGCAACAGTCTGCAGGGCGGCATCCCGCTGGGGCTGTGGGAGACGGTAGGCGGCTGCGAAAGCGGCTACGCCCAGCCCGATCCGGTAGACAACAACATCATCTGGTCCGGTTGTTATGACGGCGGACTGGACAGGACGGACCTGCGTACAGGCAATGTCAGAGATGTGCGGGCATGGCCCGAAGCTGGCTATGGCTATCCGCCGGCGGAGATGAAATACCGCTGGCACTGGAATTTCCCTATGGCAGTCTCCGTGCATGATCACAATAAGGTATATATCGGCAGCCAGTATGTGCATGTCACCATCAATGAGGGACAATCCTGGACCGTCATCAGCCCCGATCTCACGACAAACGATAAATCCCATCAGCAAAGCTCGGGCGGCATCAGCGCCGATAACTTGTTCACCTTTGACGGCTGTACGTTGTATGTCATCGCGGAATCGCCGGTAAAGGCGGGGCTGTTGTGGACGGGCAGCAATGACGGGCTGGTCCATGTAACCGGGGATGACGGCAAGCACTGGGACGATGTGACGGCGAATATCCCGGGGATGCCGAAATGGTCGACCATCCGCGCGATTGATCCTTCACCGTTCGATGAGGGCACGGCTTATATTTCCGCTGATGCGCAATTCGTCGGGGACTTTAACCCCTATATCTACAAGACAAACGATTTTGGCAAGACCTGGAGGCTGATCAGCGTGAACTTTCCCAAAAGCAACTCTTCCTTTGTGCATTCGATCCGCGAGGATCCCGGGAAGAAGGGGCTGTTGTGGGCGGGTACCGATAACGGCTTATACTTCTCACCCGATGACGGCGGCCAGTGGATACATCTGAAGAATAACCTTCCGCCGGTACCGGTCTATGGTATCGTGATCCAGAAGAACTTTAGCGACCTCGTAATGGGTACCTATGGCAGGGGTTTTTACATCCTGGATGATGTCACGCCCATCCGGAACTTTACGACGGAGGTACAACAGTCGGAAGCCTTTCTGTTCCCGCTGCGCAAGGCCTTGCGTTTCAAGCAGAAGATCAGCATTCATGGCGAGCGGTCCTCGTCCAGCGGTCAGAACCCGGTGTATGGCGCGGACATCAACTACTATCTGAAGGACTCGGTCCGGGATTCGATAAAGGTGCTGGTGCAGGATGCAGGCGGCAATACGATCCAGGAGATCCATCCAACGAACAAGCGCGGCATCAACCGGGTTTACTGGGATCTGGGGTTGCAACCCTATGTGCTCCCGCCGTTACGTACGCAGCCCGAAGACGCCGACTGGGTGAAGCTGGATACCAACGGACAGCGCGCCATGGTGATCTATGACCTGGACATCGGCCCCGGTCTGCCCACCACCAAGGTATTGCCCGGCATATATACCGTCGTGCTGAAGATCGGCAACAAAGAATGGCGGCAGCCCGTGGAAGTGCTTAAAGACCCGCATACGATCGGAAGCGATGACGATATCCGGCAGCAGTATGTCTTCGGGACGCAGCTCTATTCTTCCATTCAAGGCTGTCTCCACATGATCGATACGCTGGAGATCCTGCGCGGGCGGGTGCTGAAAGTCATCGATTCGACAAAGGACGGTCGCCGGAAAAAACAGCTGCTGGCCTGGGAAAAACGGCTGACCGGTGTAGAGGCGCTGCTGCACAATATCCAGCAGACAGGTGCCAGGATGGACATATTCCGTGATCCGGCGCAGCTGCTGGAACGGTTCCTGACCATCTCGAAGGAAAGCATCAATGGTGGCGCCGATTACGGGCCTACGGACCAGCAAAAGGAGGTTTACAGCTTGTTGAGCGGCCGGCTGGCCGACACCAAGGCCAAATATGAAGCAGCGCTGAAAAAATATCCTGCGCCGCGACGAGGCGGTGAACTGCCCAAGGAGAAACTGGATATTCGCAGTAATAAAAACTAGGAATTATTGAACCCGTATGGTCGTTCTCCAGTGATTGTTAACGGGTATGTCACCGACCTGAATGCTGAAGATGCCGCGGCGGACGTGATCGGTTAATATTCAGACAATATCGGATAATTTTAGGACAGGTCCATCCACGCCAATGGAGGAAATTTAAGGAGTCAATCTTTCTTCATTCAAAGTTTTTCGATTATGAAAAGGTTCGTGATATTGTTGTTGGTTTCCCTGGGTGCTTTTTCGGCAAGGGCACAGGACAGTTTGACCGCTGCGCCTACGGCCAGTATGATCAGCAACCGGCCCGCGGCCCGTCATGACCGGTCATCGTCCCTATTGCCCGCTGTGGCTGCTGACACGGGAAAGAGGCTCAGCCCGGGAGAGGATGAGGACGAAGACGAAGAGCATGCCGTCGGCCCCGGCGGGATGCGGTTTGCGAAGGGAACGGCGGAATACGACCGCGAACATCCCCACCATTCAGCAAACGGCGCGACGTCATCCGCCGTAGAACAGACATGGCCCGGCTCACGCCCGGCGCCGGAAGTCGTAGCCGGCTTCGATGGGCTGGGAGAGGGGTTCGCTGGTCCGCAGGGTACTGCGTTCTATCGCAATCCATCTGACAATGCGCTCGCAGTGGGCCCCAATCACATCGTACAGATCGTCAACAGCCGTATGGCCATATATACCAAGAAAGGGCGGCTATATGATACCACCGGCCGGGTACTCTATGGTCCCGGCGAAACGCGGAACGTCTTTAAAGGATTCGGCGGCCCCTGCGAAAAGCTCAACAATGGCGATGCCGTTGTACGTTATGATCAGCTGGCCGACCGCTGGCTCATCGTTATGCCTACTTTCCGCCGGGGTATCGCGCGTGCAGATGAAAGAGATTCCAGTCAGGCCGGTCTGCCGCCCTATCCGCCACAGCCCGGAAAGGCGGAGATGCTGTATCAGCCGGGGCCGACCTATGCGCAGGAAAGACCGGCGGGCGTGCGTCCGGCGCGGACGAGGGTCGACACGACGGGCACTTATTGCATGTGCTATGCCATTAGCACGGGGCCGGACCCCTATGGACCCTATTACCGCTACGAATTCGACCGCCCGTTGTTCCCCGATTACCCGCGGCCAACGATCTGGCCCGACGGCTATTATACCACCAGCAGCACCAGCGACAACCTGATCCAGCGGCAGGCCTTCGTGGTCGACCGGGAAAAGATGCTGAAGGGCGAGGACGCTACCGAACAGGGCTTCCTGATCAACAACGTCAACTTCCTGCTGAACTCGGACGTAGAAGGACATGGACTTCCGGACAAAGGCGCTCCCAATATCATGGTGACGAATGGGGGCACCCAACTGCATAATGTCTTCGAAGACGATGGTATCTATGTCTGGAAATTTCATGTGAACTGGAAGGACAGTACAAAGTCGAAGCTGGAAGGACCGGTGAAGATCGATGTCGCTACCTATCATTATCTCGGTGACGGGCAGCTGAAAAGATCCATTCCGCAGAAGGGAGACACGATGCGGGTGGATGCGCAGGGTGACAAGCTACTGGGGCGGCTGATCTACCGGCGCATCGGCAAACAGCAGTCGCTGGTGGTCGTTCATTCGGTGGCTACGGCCGCCGGCGGGGGTGGGGTGCGGTGGTATGAATTCAGGCTTGGCAAGCATTCGAAAATCAATCTGTACCAGCAAGGTACCTATGCGCCTGACGGGGATTTTCGTTGGATGGCCGGCGCCGCGACAGACAAATATGGCAATATCGGTATCGGGTATTCGTATAGCGGTCCGAACCAATACCCCGGTCAGCGCTGGACGGGACGCCTGGCGGGCGACAGCCTGGGTCTGATGACTTTCCGGGAGGGTGTCCTGGTTGAAGGCGAGGCGCCCCAGACCAATACCCTGCGATGGGAGGACTATACCTATACTGCCATTGACCCGTCTGACGATGTCACTTTCTGGTATGTAGGCGACTACCTGAAAAAGGATGCCAAAAACTATACTACGAAGATCGGCGCTTTCCGGCTCACTCCTCCACAAACTCCCATGCGCTCTGATACGCTGACTTCTCCTCCGCATAGGCAATAAAGCCGGCGTAGAAGGAAGATTGAGACAGCGTACTGCTGTCACCGATAACCACCAGTTTCTTGCGGGCGCGGGTCATGGCCACATTCATCCGACGCACCTCCGCGAGGAAGCCGATCCTGCTGTCGGCATTGCTGCGGGTCATGCCGATATAGACGATATCCCGCTCCTGGCCCTGGAAGCTGTCTATCGTATTGACTGCGATCCGGTGGAGATAAGGTTGAAGGGCGGGTGAGTGCTGCAGCAATTCCTGCAACAGCTGTACCTGCAGCCGGTAGGGTGAGATGATGGCGATGGATGGGAAACCGGCGGCAGGATAGTGGGCGCTCAATTCGGCGACCAGCCGGGTGGCATGTTTCAGCAGGAAGGCCGCTTCCTCCGGGTTGGACAGTCCTGCACCCTCCTGCTTTTCCTCATAGCCGCATCCGGCCGTATCTACAAAGGACAGCGGAATGTCTCCCGCAAACAGGGAATGCCCGGCCACGGAAGGATGCGCGCGCAGCCGGCCCTGGTAAAAGGTGCCTCCTGAATAGCCCATGATCATGTCATGCATCCGGTATTGTTCTTCGAGGAGCATGACGGCTTCCGGGTGCAGCGCAACATTCTTTTCCATCAACGTGATGGCCAGACCGCCCCGCGTGGCCTCGTCCGACTTCACTGTCGGCGGTAACTGGCAATGATCTCCTGCCAGTACCAGCCGTTGCGCTTTAAGGACCGGTATCCAGCAAGCGGGTTCCAGCGCCTGGCCGGCCTCGTCGATCACTGCCGTGCGATAATGCAGATGGCGGACGGTGTAATGGCTGGCGCCTACCAGCGTCGCAGCGACGACCTGCGCCCTGGCCAGTACGTCATCCAGCACATATTGTTCGAGGCGTTCTACTTCCTTCATGATGCTGCGGGCTTCATCGAAAAGCGCTTTGCGCTGATCCCTTTCAGATTTTCCGAAATTGCGTTTGTATTTATGAGCCATATCGCGGAACTCGCCGGCTTTTTTCTTTAGCTTCTTCACTTCTTTGACGGCGCTATGTTCCGCCATTCGGCTGTCCAGGGTCAGGGACTGCAGCCGTTCGGAGACACGCACCGGATTTCCAATGCGCAGGACGTTCAATCCTTCGTCCGCTAACTTCTCACTCAACAGGTCAACCGCGGTATTGCTGGGAGCAACGACCAATACCCGCTCTCCATCCCGGCGGACCAGGGCTTTGATGGCCTGTACCAGCGTGGTTGTTTTGCCGGTGCCGGGCGGACCATGTACAATGGCCAGTTCATTCGCAGCCAGGATTTTATTGACGGCAGCCTGTTGTGAGGCATTGAGACCGGCCGCTGCTGCCATCGGGTCTGTCTCCTGCTGAAAGCTTGCCGGCTGCTGCCCCGTCAATACCCTTACCAGCGCACCTTCTTCCTTTTTCTCCGCCAGGGCCTCTGCCCGCTTCAGCGCACCGAACATTTCCGTATAGCTGTTGTCATCGAACAGCAGGTCGATTCCCAATTTACCATTACGAGCCCACTCCGGTAGTTCGTCGGTGAGCAGGGTGACCTTTAACTTGTTGCCTCCCTGAAAGGCGATGGTACCCTCCAGGCGGTCCCCATGCGGATAATGATTGGAAAAGAGGGCTGCCGGCGCACCGAAGCGTAACTGGTGAGCGATATCGAGGTGCGTAGTCCGTTCGACCTCCACGGTCAGGTAATCACCACGGCCAAGTTCGGTATCCCGGATCGCAACCGGGTACCAGGCCAGACCATTGTCCCTTCGTTGGGCGACCGTGGAATGCTGTGCCAGCTCCTGGTAGATACGGCGGTCTTCTGCCTGTTCGGTCTTCAGCAGGGTGGTCAGCTTTTTGAAATATTCCATCGGGCAAAGATACGCCGGCTCATCAGGAAACTGCATGAGGTTTCGGATTGGGTAGGGCAATACCGAAAGAAGCCTGGGAAGCGTTAACATCTGATAAAGAGGAATTTGCCTATTTTGAGCAGGAAAAATTCTGCCGGATGAAAATTTCCGTTTTCCTTATTCCTGTGTACGGTACGCTGTGCCTGTTACTGACGACTTCTCTTTGTGCTCAGCAGCAAGATTCTTCGGCACAGGCGCATTCCCGCGATAGCGTTCAGTTCCAGCTACGCCCCCGGGATCGTCCGGACATGGATTTCGGTACCGTCACTCCCGCTACCTTTGCTCCTGCCGTTTATTCCATCGACAGTAGCGCCAATGCCGTCGTTCTATTCGATCACGGCGAGGTCAACTTCGAGCCATCCTATGCTAATAGTCATGAATTCAGCTATATCCTTGAACGACATACCCAGATCCGGCTGCTCAACAAGAATGCGTTCAACCTGGCTAACTTTACGCTATCGACCTTGCGGAAATCGAGCATGAACCCGCCTTCTATTGAAAACTTCAAAGGGGCCACGTACAACCTCGAGGACGGGAGGCTGATTGTGACCAAGGTGGACAAGAGCAATATCTTCAAGGATCAGAACGGGGAGTTTAATCAGGAGAAGGTGGTCTTTCCAAACGTGAAGGAAGGATCGGTCATCGAATATAGCATCAGGATCGTTTACCCCGGCGCCTTCATCCCGACATGGACCTTCCAGGGTAGTTATCCGGTACTGTGGAGTGAATACGATATTACGGTCCCTACCTTATATGATTACGCCGTCAAGCACCAGGGCTATCAGAAATATGTCGTGGACAGTACCGTCTTTTCCACCGCTGAATTTCCCGTCGACCTCAACGGCTTTATCGGCACATGGTCGGGGCAAACCATCCGCAGGATCTGGGCCTTGCAGAATGTGCCCGCTTTGGAACGGCCGGAGCCATACACCACGACACTGGCCAATCATCTCAGCCTGATCAGCTTTCAGTTGTCTGCCGTTCGAATGAACGGTTATAACAAAACCTACCGTTCCAACTGGAACGAGCTGGTGGACGAGCTGTCGAAAATGGATAAATTCGGGTCACCTCTCACGGACCGGAACCACTGGGTGGATGATGAGCTGAAAAATATGACGGCGGGATGGCCTGCTTCGCAGGGATCTTTGGCGAAGATCTATGCCTATGTAAGGGATCACTTCGACTGTTCGAACAAGGAAGGCATCTACATGACCCAGCCGTTGAAGAAGGTATGGGAGGATAAACGGGGAAATGTTGCCGATATCAACTTACTATTGACCGTACTATGCCGTCATGCGGGCTTTGAAGCGTCGCCGGTGATCCTGAGCACCCGTACGCATGGGCTCGCCGTGGATGACTATCCGCTGCTCAATGACTACAACTATGTGATCTGCCGGGTGAGTGCGGATGGAAATACTTGCCTCCTGGATGCTTCCAAACCTTATCTCAGCTTTGGTCAGCTGCCGGAGATATGCTATAATGGCTGGGCAAGGGCTATCGACAACACGCTGGACAGGCTGCCGTTGTTTTCCGATTCCGTGACCGAGAAAAGGACGACGATGTTTATGCTGGCTAATACCGACAGCGGTTATGCCGGGACCTATATGCGCCGGGCGGGTATTTTTGAATCCATGGACCTGCGTCAGCGTATGAAACGGGAAACGCCCGATCAGTTCTTCCAGAACCTGGAAAAAACGATGGCGGATTACAAGCAAATGGAGGGCTATGGCTTTGATTCGCTGGCATCGCCCGATCAGCCCGTCAGCTGGCATTATGCGATGAAATATAATTTTACCCGGAAGACCATATACTTCAACCCGATCCTGCACGAGCGGTTCAATAGTAACCCGTTCAATGCCGTCACCCGGCACTACCCTGTAGAAATGCCTTTTTGTATCGACAATACCTATGTGCTGAACATGGAGGTCCCAAAGGGCTATAGCGTTGATCAGCTTCCGAAGTCCGCGAGTGTCAAGCTGGAAGACAGCACCGGACTCTTTACCTATGACATCCGGTCGGACGGGAAGACCATCCAGTTCCGGACAAGACTGCAGATCAGGAAGGCCTTTTATGGTCTGGATGAATACCAGGGGTTGCGGGATTTCTTTTCGTTTATCGTCGCTAAGGAGAAAGAGCCGATCGTGTTTAAAAAAATTGATTGATGATGAACCTTCTCAAACCGGGCTTATTCCTGACGGCCATCATGCTGTGGCTGTGGACCAGCGGCCAGGGACCGGTGGCTGCGGGTATCGCCGATTCCCTCCGGAAGGATGCCGGGATGGTCAAGCGGTCGGATATCACGGAAATTGATATCGAATCCCCGCGGAAAGCGAAGATCCATCGGAAATATGTCTATACGATCCTGAACAGTACCGGTGACGGATATGCGGATATCGGCACCTTCTATGACAAATTCAATGACCTTGCTGATGTGACGGCCATCTTGTATGATGCCAATGGGAAAGTGATCAAAAAGATCCGGAAAAACGATATGGAAGACTGGAGCATGGCGGGTTCGGGTATCCTGATGACCGATTCGCGGATCAGGTTCTATCATTTTTCCTGGCGCAGCTATCCCTACTCTGTCAGCTTTGAGGAGGAAAAACTGCTGAATGGCTTGTTCAATTTGCCGGACTGGCGTCCGCAACCTTCTCACGACGTCGCCGTGGAAAGCAGCAGCCTGGTGGTCAGGGTCCCCCCGGGCTATCCATTGCGGTACAAACAATACCACTATCCCGGGCAGCCGGAGACGGCCGGACAAAAAGGCGGGACGACCTATGCCTGGGAGATGCATGACCGGCCGGCGGCAAATCCAGAGCCTTTTGCGCCTGCATGGTTCCGGACGGAAACCAGTATCCGGCTGGCGCCGGGTGATTTCGAAGAGGCGGGATACAAGGGCCGGCTTTATTCCTGGGCGGATCTGGGAAAATTTATCGGGGACCTTTATCGTGGCCGGGACCAGCTGCCGGCTGAAGCCAGGGCAAAGGTGCATCAGCTGACGGACGGGCTAAAAGATGACAAGGAAAAGATCGCCGTCCTGTATCGTTATCTTCAGCAGAACACACACTATGTGGGTATCGAGCTGGGTATCGGTGGCTGGCAGCCTTTCGATGCGACGTATGTCTATAACAAACGATACGGCGATTGCAAGGCGCTGGCGAACTATATGGTAGCGTTGCTGAAGGAGGCCGGAATCAGGGCCTGGAATGTGTTGATCCGGGCGGGTCAGGTTGCCCCGGCCATCGATACCGGCTTTGCCTGTAATCAGTTCAACCATGCCATTGCGGTTGCTATAGCTGGCAGTGATTCGATCTGGCTGGAATGTACCAGCCAGTTGCTGCCGCCGGGATACCTGGGCAGCTTTACTGCTGACCGGGATGCCCTGTTACTGGATGATGACGGCGGCCGGATCGTCCATACGCCGGTCTATGGATGGAAAGAGAACCGGTTCGACCGGACGGTACAGGGTACTATCAGTGATAATGGAGCCTTGCAGGCGAGCATGCAGACGGGATATGGGGGTTTGGAGCAGGATGCACTGCAGGCAGAGATCGATCGTCTGCCCGGATCGGAACTGACACGGCAACGACAGCAGAATATCGGCATCAGTAATTGCACGATCGCAGCGCTGAATTATCGTGCTACGCCGGGGCCTGTGCCTTTTATTGAAGAAACCATGCGGCTATCGGCGGATCATTTTACGACCATTTCCGGGAACCGGCTGTTCCTGCCGCTGGATGCCCTGGTCAAACAGTCGGAAGGATTACACGAGGGCGCTCAACCGCGGCAAAACGAGCTGGAGCTCCCGACATCTTATGAGGAGACGGATTCCGTTCTATTGCAGCTTCCACACGGCTTTGTTCCGGAGGGGGCGCTGCCATCCGCCAGCTATACGGCCGACTTCGGCAGCTATTGTATCCATAGTGTACTGACGGGCGACAGCCTGGTCATCACCTGCCGCTTCTGGCAATATAAAGGCATCTATCCTGCGGGTGACTGGTCGGAGATGGTCCATTTCTTTAACCTGGTCAATCGGGAAGACGACAGACAATTGGTTTTTATCAAACAATGATCACCGGCAGCCACGGCCCGGCAAACCGCCTAATGGTCGAAATCGTTGCTGTAAATGTCCTTTCCGTCAGCGGTTTTCAGCTGCACAAAATCCACGGCGCACAGCCTGTTGGAGATAAAGCCAGGACCGGTGATCAGTCCGCATGTTTTTTCGTAGGCGGTAGAGAATACTTCGACATTATTGATTTGGCTGGAAATCAGGATGCTGTTGATGCCGGAATACGTTTGGCCGGTAACGACGGCTGTAAGGCTGTCCAGGAGTTGGTGCTGCTTTTCAGATAAGGATTGGCTGTGCGCAGCAAAGCAGGGTAGGAGTATGCAGGCAAGGATAAGGGCTTTATTCATCCGCTAAAGGTGAACTTTTTCGATCGAGTAGGAGGCGCAGGATTAGTTCCTGCGCCGTCCCCTCACACCACCGTACGTACGGGTCCGTATACGGCGGTTTGTCAGAATAGTTTCCCCTGGTGTTCCGTTTTCCAGTAGTAGTA